>Ga0182030_10002985_pt1 | contig 36101 bp, 46 predicted proteins | sample 812S3MmetaG_FD_121299 | JGI IMG/M metagenome (GOLD analysis project Ga0182030, IMG submission 121299) | Permafrost microbial communities from Stordalen Mire, Sweden - 812S3M metaG (Illumina Assembly) | ecosystem: Environmental > Terrestrial > Soil > Wetlands > Permafrost | place: Sweden...
ATCGCATCGCGATAGGCTCGTCCGGTATAAGCCTGTCCCGAATCGAAAATCATCCCGACCGGCATTGCGTTGATGATGGGCGCCGCTGAACCGACATGATCGCAGTAGGGAATTGACTCACATCACGAGCGGGCACTGGGCTCACCGCGAGCTGATCCGCATCTGACCGCGGCGGGCATCGCTCGCTTTACAAACCTAACGCCCTAGGTTATGATGATGCCGACGGTTATCGTGGTAGATGGCTTTGCCGTACGAGTGAATATTGTTGAAGATGGCGAGGGTCCGCATGTTCATGTTATCAAGGGAGGCCGCGAGTACCACGTTCGAATACTTCGCGACGGCGCGCTATTGATGACGATAGGTGGCTACGAGAAGGCAACGGGCTCCGAGGCGCGTCGCGCCGTTCGAATTGTCGAAGATCACCTCGCCGCTTGTTGGGCGGGGTGGAACAAATGGCACGCCTGAAACGGGTTTCGACCGATGCGGAGATTGTTGCGGCGCGCGCGCGAGGGCGCGCCGAAATGGCCGCTGGAGCCGCTGCGGTAGCCTACGATCGTCGACGTGATGCTATCGTTGTCACGATGCGATCAGGAGCGATTGCTACGATTCCGCGTGCATTAGTTCCAGGCGTTGCGGAGGCCGAACCCCGGAACGCCGCCGATGTCGAGCTTTCTCCGATGGGGAGCTCCTTGCGCTTTCCATCGCTGGATGCAGACTTCGCCGTTCTGGGGCTGATCCGTCGTGTCTTCGGCGTCAACGAAGCTAATCGCATTGCCGGCGCGACAAGATCGAATGCACGCGCTGCCGCATCGCGAGCCAACGGCGTAAAGGGTGGTCGACCGCGCACGAGCGCCTCATCCTAGCAATGAACGGTTGGCCTTGCGACCTGCCACTTGCAGTTCCGCTCGCTATTGGGGCGGTCGGAGTTGCAGCGTTGGCACTGAGCGTTCAGGCATGGAAGAATCCGGAAGCTCCGATTTTTCGCAAATTGTTTCCTGAGCCGCCGAAGCTGTCCGATGTGGGTCCCATTGAGCGCTTCATGAGATCGTATCGTGAGCCCACAGACAATTACCAACTGAAGCAAGTGGCCCGGTTCAAAATGATGGGTCCATTAGTTGGTGGAGTTTTCTTCGCCACCGGAATCTACTCGACAGTCGGGACTGTCCAAAATTGCAGTTCCGTGGCGTTTCTTGTGATGCCAGACATATCGGGTCCCTTTGAATTCGTGCCTTTGCCGTTATGGGCACTAGCCTGGGTTGGATTCGTGATGGTAATCGGGATCAATGCAGCATGGCGTGAAAGGAGCATTGTCCGGCGGATTGCTGCGCTCCCAGGTGCATTTGTTGTTGGATTTTCCAGCGCCGAGGCTGCTACGATCCATACTGGCCCCGCCGCAAACCAGTGGGCGCTGGTCGATGTGCTGTTGGTCGTGGCTGCCGTCGTTGCGTGGGGACTCGCTACTGCATGGCGGAGCATTCGACAAAAAGTCACTAACTGAACGTCGCCTTTCCTTACCGAAGCTGACACGTCAGTGAAGTCAAGGCGCTCCCGGGCTTATTGATCATCACGGCGCCGCAGCGATCAGTTCGATAGACCGTTGCACCAAAACGTTCCAGTGTTGTAAGCGTGGCTGGTCCAGGATGACCGAATGTGTTGTGGCGGCCGACGGAGATGACCGCGGCCAGTGGGTGAACGGCGGCGATGAAGGGTGGGGTTGAGGCGTATTGTGAGCCGTGATGGCCGACCTTTAGGACGTCAGCGTGGAGGTCGATGCCGCTTGCGAGGAGGCGCGCTTCGCTTGACTCGCCGGCGTCCCCCATGAAGAGCTCGCGGAAGTCGCCGCAGTGTAGCATCGCGACGATGCTGTTTTCGTTGATATCGTCGCCGGTATCCTCGAGTACGGGCATCGACGGTGCGAGGATGTCGAGCGCTACGCCGTCATCCGACCACCGATAGCCGCGTTGCGGACGCACAATTTGTACGCCGTGCGTCGCTGCCTCGTGCATGCAATCGCGGAAGGCCCGGCCGCTATATCGTTGTCCCGAATCGAAGATCATCCGCACGGGCATCGCGTCGATGATCGGAAAACAGCCACCCAAATGATCGCAGTAGGGAGTTCGTACACAGGACGAAGGAGACAAGAAGAGCGTGTGAGCCCTATGCGGGGATGAGGACCTCTCGCTCGATCTCTTGGCCATTTTTGTCGCGTTCCGTTTGCAGATCGTAGTCCGCTTGAAGACCCATCCAGACTTCGGCGCTCGTGCCGAAATAGCGGGCAAGGCGAAGGGCCGTGTCAGCGGTGATTCCGCGCTTACCGGCAATGATGGCGGTAATGCGGTTTGCCGGAATGCGCAGGCTTAACGCAAGCTGGTTCGCGGTGAGACCAACCGGTGCCATAAAATCTTCGACGAGAATCTCGCCCGGGTGAACAGGTGCCAACGTTTTTGCCATCGTGCTTGCTCCTAGTGGTAATCGACGATCTCGACGTCGTTCGCGTCGCCGTCCTCCCAGCGAAAACAAATACGCCACTGATCGTTGATACGGATCGAGTATTGCCCGGCCCGATTTCCCCGCAGAGCCTCGAGCCGGAAGCCCGGCGACTTCAGATCGTCAAGCGAACGGATCTGATTGAGAAATGCAAGCCGCCGCTGTGCGTTGCGCTCGAACGCCTGGAACCGTGCCACGCGCTGTCGCTGGAAGAGGCGCTCCGTATCCTTCGACCCGAAGGTCCGGATCATACGCTCATCATACTACGTTAAACATACTATGTCAATCGGATAATCGAGCATGGCATTAATGGTGTGGTAGCCGTTTGCTGATAGTTGTCTACCACGCGATTGGCAGCTCGAACTCGGGCCTCCGATCAGGGTGAAGCGCATCGTAGCATTGTCGTTGGCGACCCATCGACCAGGGAGAATGCCCCGCACTGGTCGGTTCGTAGAATATCGGCACCGGTGTCATGCCATGCTTCAATCGTCGCCTCCGCCGGATGGCCGAACGTGTTGTGTCGGCCGACCGAGATTACTGCAATCTGCGGGTGAACGGCGGCGACAAAGCCGGTTGTTGAAGCGTAGCGTGATCCGTGGTGACCGACCTTGATAGCGTCTGCGTGGACGTCATCGCCGCTCGCGAGCAGCCGTGCTTCACTCGCCTCACCGGCGTCGCCCATGAACAGTTCGCGGAAGCCTCCGTAGCGCAACATCACGACGATGCTGTTCTCGTTCACATCGTCGCCCGTATCGGTGAGAAATGGCGTCGATGGTGCGAGGACGTCGACAACGACACCGTCCCCCGTTTTCCAGCGCATGCCGCGCCGCGCGAGAATTATCGGTGCGCCATGTTCATGTGCTGCGGTCACGGCGTCCCGATAGGCGCGCCCGTGATCCGACGGCCCTGAATCAAAGATCATCCCAACCGGCATCGTGGAAATGATTGCATTTGATCCGCCTACGTGATCGCAGTAGGCGTTTCGTGTGCGGGACTCGGGACAAACCTCATGGGTGACGTTGGCGAAACCCCTGATTCGCGTGCCGAACCTATTGAGATGCGCTACGGATGAGTTCTTGTGTCCGGAAACGTGGCGTACCCGCCGAACTTCGCCGAAATGTCGATAAACGGTTGCATCAGACTAGGCGTCAGTTGCTCCGCGTATCGACTGCGTGCCATGGCGCCGACAACGGTCGGATCGAGCTTCAGCGTTCTTACGACCATCGGTGCCGTCAGTTCCGGGTTCTTGTTCGCCCAAACTGCGGTCTCACGGATCACTGAAGCGAAGCGACTCACGAGGTCCGGATGATCCTTTGCCCATTGGGCTGACGTGCAGAACGCGCTTAGCAGAAAGTGTTTGGATACTGTGTCAAAGGCATAGGAGAGAACGCGCGTGCTTCCGCGTGCGCTAGTCAAGAACGGCTCCGGCAGCCAGGCGGCGTCGACTCGGCCCGATGGCGCCGCATCTTTGCCCGGCGTCCAGGTCGGAATCGGGAGATCGCTCAGCCGCGCGTTATCGCCGGTCTTTACGATCTCCTGAACCGAGCCCGCAGCCAGCGCGCGCGGCGCATATGGATTGCGGAGTGCGGCCGATATCCTGGCATTGATCCCATCAGGGTCGACGCCAAGTGCTAACGCGTAGCTCCGGGTTGATGCGCCCAATGCTCCCAACACTCATGGGATGGCCGAATCCTCTCTACAACTGCCGAATTGTCTTCGGCGAGAGACGTAGAGAATTAGCGGTTTTACTCGCTACCGCCCTTTCCCAATGACGCGCGACGAATCTCGCGAAGCGCTGCGCTTCTCGCATTGTCATGATAGGCGTCGCCCGCGTTGGAGCGTCATCAGGTTCCATGTTTGGTCCCGACCGTTTCGAAGCCCCTATCTCGCGTGTCTTACAGACGTGTACCGCCATCAGGCACGCGAACCGAAATGCAAGTAGGGCCGCAGTTGCTCGAGAACGAGATCACCCGTTTGTCGAGCCGCATCTGGATCCCGCGCGTAGCCCAACGGCATTCTGCGAACCTACGTACCCTTTGCAGTCGAAGCACCTGTTCCAACCGACGCGGTCACCCAGCACCGGCTTCGTTTCATGTTCCCAAAAGCATATGCGCCGACCGGCGCTTCAGGCGTCGTGCCGGTGAAATGGCACGGTGATAGCTTAAATGAGTTCCTCAGGCGACAACCCCACCTTCGGTGGAATGCCCAGCGAGGGAAAGTGCGGGGGAGGCCTAGGGTTATATGACCGCCGCTACGAGTAACCCATTCGTGTTATATCGTCGACCTAATCGTGGCCCCATACTCTGAATCATGACGCTAAGCGAAGCTAATCCGCATCCCGATGCTCCCTGTGGCCTGCGACCACGAGAAGCATATTGCTTGACAGCATTGCAAGGAGTACTTTTTTTCTCACCGAACTCGCAAAAAGTCCCATGTGGTGTGGGCATCCAGTTCAACGGAAGATTAAGTCACAGCGATCCCTAGCTACTATGCTCGGTGTGTTGTTTTTTTTGGCTGCTCACCCTTGCTACGAGAGCCTTCTCATCAACTCCGATCCTAGTCGCGCTTACGTCTAGACCCATTTGCTAGCGGTAAATGGGCATGCTCGTCATGGACGTGAACTAGTTGTCTCTTGTTACACATCGCGGCTCTAGCTCACTGATCTACGTAGCCTTCGTTCTTCATACCACACTTGCCGATATAACTCGATTCGTGAGGCCTCAATGCTCAAACGCTTGACCATGATCACGGCAGCGCTCGTGTTATCTTCCTGCGCGCCAAGCACCGTGCCATCACAAGCAACTGGTTCTGGCCAGCAAGCGCTCGCGGCAGAAAGCGTTGCTGGTACTACTCAGACTGCGCTTTCCGCCCAGAGCTCACCGAACGCGACGAATGTCCTCGCTACGGGCACATCCGCGCCGAGCGACGCTTCCTCACGTCGAGCCTTAGACGGAACAATGCGGGCCACGGACGCTACTCCGACTGCGACCCCATCAGCGGCCCCTAAAATCGTTAGTTCGAATTCGCGCGTTTCTCCCAACATTTGCATCATGGGCGCGCCTGGTTGCGGTCACCCATTGCCAACACCCGCACCGCAGCCCACCTATGTCGTTCAACAATGGGGTCGATCCGCTGCAAGCATATCTGGCGGCAGTGGCGCGACTCTGGTCCTTACTCCTGGCTCCGTTGGCGGGATTTCGTGGTACTGTGTTCAAGCGAATCCGCTATTTTCTTCGACGTGCGCAAGCTCCGTACTCAGTACATGGTATTCGTCGAACACCCCGGGCGGCTTCACGGTCGGCTTCGGTCCCAACCCGACGGTCGGAAATGAACCGTCATTCGAGGACATTACTGTTGGAGCAAACACGGCCCCCGGGTTGTATAACTTCGGCACTTACTTCGTTGTCAATGGAGCGACGCAGTCCGGCACCATGGCCTTCACAGTACAAGTCGTGTCCCCGCAACCCGGCTTTCCGCCGGGTCTAGGAGCGCTTAACGCAGCAATCTCAAATCAAGCGAACTTCATGTTCCAGACACAGTTCAGCTCGTTAACGGCCGCTTCACCGTGCACACCGGGCGCGGCGGGAGAGTGGGGTACGCCTGGATCCTGCGCTTGCGCTTGGGCCGTCAATAAATTGCTGACGGCCATCGGGCTTCAACCAATTGCCGGCGGCTCCGGCTGGGTGCCAAATCTGCTGGCGGATCTACTGTCCGGTCGCGGCGTCCTCATTCCATTTACGCAGGCAATGCCGGGAGACATCGCAATCGAAGCCAGCCAGAGCCATATAGGTATATGCATTACCCCGAATTGCACGGTGGTTTATTCCAACTCTTCCCGGTTCCAAAATTTCACCGCCAGTACTGGACCAAACATGTATGATAGTACCGCACCATACATCTTTCGCTTAGTGAGATGAGGTTAATTGTGAAATTCCCAAGACTGATCGTCGTTGTTATCGCACTCGCTCTGATGCCGCTGACCTCGCAGCCTCTGCCATCGAGCGCCCAAAGTGCCCCGAGCCTGCAAAACAGCCTTAACACATACCTCCAAGGCCTCGCCGGAGTGCCCGAAAACGCGACGATTACCGCTTACTACAGTGTAGCCATCCCCTGCCCGCCCGGGAGGTCTTGCACATGGACGACCGTGGTCGTCCTTGCGGCGTATGCGTTGGGTGACAGTGGCGGCCAAGCCATTTTTTCAAACAATCCGAATTGTCCCAGCTGCTTCGGGGTATTGGGGGCCGGCGGAGGAGTAATGTCGCTTGCGGAGGTTGAAAATTTTGGAATCGATGCGACGACTGCTCAAGCACTCATCACAAATCTCTAGAGTATGGGTATTCGCGTGCGCGTTGGTGCTGTATTTGGGATGCTATGGTAGTCGCCCGATAGGTGCCACGGCTAGTGCTTTGCGTTGCGATAGTGTTGCGATATCCGATCTGTTCGATCGGACCGGCCCGGCGGACGCGCGTGGGGCGGTGAAAAAACTCGCCGAACTGAACGGTTCGATCGCAACTGCACTTGAGCAGTGTTACTATTCTGGGAAGGCCGGAGGCACCTATTTCGGCTCGTCACCGCTGTGGGATCTTCTCCAAGCAGCCGGTGCACTTTCGAGTTCCAGCGCGTCCTGGCGCCTCCTAAAAAACAACAAGCAGCAATGTGAGGTCTTGCAGAACGCGATTAGATTGTACGCGATCCTTTTATCTGATACGAGCGTTTCGAAGCCGCCTAGCGTTAACAACGAAGTACGACAAATTGCTCCAGCCGGCTTAAGGACTGCTCGCCATCTCGCCCAAAGTTGTCGGACCTAGTGGCAGCGCATCGCGCAGAAGCACTACATCGATCGAGCTTATCGCACATTTTAGCGTGCATCACTTCTGTCAGCGCTTCTTTCTTACGAAGAAACCTTCAGTCGACACGGAGAGTCCAGGTAGATTTGACTCTTCGATTACGCGAAGTGTGTCCCCGGCGGACTATGGTCTCCGTCGTTCCGGGCTCTAAAACTTCGGACTCAGTTTTGGTTAGAAATTATTGTTTGTCGACATGATCGCAGTAGGGAATTCACTCACATCACGAGGCTCGGATCCAGGCGGGGGAACGGGGGCGGCGGGTTTCCCGTGGCCCGATGGCCGGATCTACGCAAAGTTTGTTGCTCGAGCTCTCGACCGGCCGTTGGCTACGTCGGACCTGCGCTGGGCACAGGTCCGCCTCAGCTCAATTCAACGTCGTCAGAGGTCCAGTCCAACGCATGCGCGCGCTTTCGCCATGCGAGAAGGGGGCGCTTAGGGGCGCGGGCCGGGGCGGGGCTTGGTGCTAGGCGGCTTCGGCCGAAAGCCTTCGTAGATCGTCTCCGAACTAATAGTTGGCGAGGGCGCCGAAATTGAGTTGATGTCCGGAGGCGGTGTCGTCGTCTTGCACGCGCCAAATCCAGCGGAAGGCGGCATTACGGGCCGCGACCTGCCACATCGAGTGATGAGATACGCCTTGAAGGAAATGGCGTCTACCGTTGGCAGGACGAGTGTCTCTTGGGCGGCCGGTCGTCCAGGTGCGCCGCAACGCGAAGAGTGCCATCAGGTGCTGCCGCCCGGATTCGTCGAGCCGAGGTCGAGATTCATCCTCAAGCTGACGGGCTCGGCGTGTGTATTGCCGTCACCGCAATTTTGCTCATTTTAAAGCAATCTAATGAGTGCCCAAAGCGTACCTGTTTCCCATCACATCAACATGTTCTCGAAAACAACAAATGTGAAGTGGATCGGGTCGACGTAGCCCCGGAAATCCGGGCCAAATAGAATTGTGGGTTTCCCGGCCGAAATGGCCGAAAGGAAGCTCCCATGCGCAAGTCTCGATTCACCGAGACGCAGATCGTCTCGATCCTCAAAGAGCATGACGCCGGCGCGTCGTTCGTCGAGCTCGGCCGCCGGCACGGCATGCATCCGAACACCATCGCCAATTGGAAAGCCAAATACGGCGGCATGGAGAGTAGCGAGTTGGCTCGCGCCCGCGCCGTCGAAGACGAGAATACGCGGATGCGCCGCATCATCGCAAACCTAACGCTCGAGAACGACGCGATGAAACAGCTGATCGAAAAAAACTCCTGGAGCCCTCGCAGCGAAAAGCCGCGGTGAGGGCGCTCCAAGAGCTGGGTCTGAGTCAACGCGCTGCTTGCCGCATAACCGGTTGTGCGCGATCGGTCGCGCAATATCGGATTCGACGAATCGATGATCCCCGAATGGTCGAGCGACTCAAAGCGATCGCGGCGGAGCGACGTCGCTTTGGCTATCGCCGCTTGGGTCTGATGCTGCGCCGCGAAGGCATTGTAGCAAACCACAAGCGCGTGTACCGCATTTATCGCGAGCTCGCGCTGCAATTGCGTCCGCGCCGCAAACGCGGCGTTCGCTACGTTCGTGGCAATGACGTCCCGATCGTCACGACTCCCAACGAGCGCTGGTCGATCGACTTTGTTCACGATCGCCTTAGCACTGGTCGAGCCTTTCGAGTTCTAACCGTCGTCGATGATTTCTCGCGCGAGTGCATTGCCCTTGAGGTCGACTTCTCGTTCTCCGGTGAGCGCGTCGCGAGGATCTTCGATCGCGTTGCGCTTTCTCGATCACTGCCGCCGACCATCAAATCCGACAACGGTTCGGAATTTACGAGCGGCAAGTTGTTGGAGTGGAGCGGGAGAACCGGCGTCGAGCTGCATTTCATCGAGCCTGGTAAGCCGAACCAAAACGCCGTCGTCGAGAGCTTCAATGGACGTCTTCGAGATGAGCTTCTCAACGAGCACTCCTTCCCGACGATCTTCCATGCGCGGTCAGCGATCGAGGCCTGGCGCTTCGACTATAACCAGCGCCGGCCGCACACGACTCTCAACGGAATGACTCCAGCCGAGTTCCTCAAAATACACCACTCCCAAGACTCACAATTTCAAGCGGCTCTATGATCGGGGCTACGTCGGCCGTCACAGTCGCTAGCGCGAAAGGGCTAGGACGTTCATTAGCGCGTCGACAAAGAGATGAATGCTGCGCTTTGCGTTGCCAAACTTGGCATGCGGGACGATTTGGTCGGTATTCGCACCAGCCCCGAGCACGGTGATCAAATACGCGAGCTCGCCGTCCTCCGAGAGCGCTAATTCCTGGACGTAGACGACCTTGCTAACCTTCTCGCACGCGCTCAGGACGCGCTTCGCGAACGCACGCTGGAGCTTCGGTGGCAGATTAAGCAGCGCAACTCCCGCATCGATGTATCCGCGGCCAGCCCAGCGCGTCAGACTATCAATGATGCGTTCGATGCCGCGATGAATCCGGGGTCCAGGGCGTCCCGCCGGCTTCTCCCGAATGCCGCGCTCGTAGTGTTCGAAGTCGTCGATCTCCGTCTTGTGGGAAGCAAGCGAAGCGGTCGCCGTCGGATCGGCAGCAAGGACGCGCTGCACATCCGCAAGCGTCAAGCCGTCGAAAAAATATCGACCGAGCCAGTCCATTTCGTCAAACGCGCCCATGGCCTTTTGCGCATTAAGCGCGATGCGCCGCCCAAGATAGTGGATGAAAATCGGTGCCGTCGTAATGTATTTTGCGACGAGTTCGAGATCGTGAACCGGAACCGTCCACGGTGTCTGTCGGAGCGAAGTCGTCGGTAGCCGGCTAACCTCATTGAACCGTGCTGAGAGAAAGCCGAGCTCTTCGAGCGTCGTAGTGATCAAGAAGACCTCCTCGACAGCCCCTTTGTCGAAGTCGATCAGCTTATCGTCAACGCGAAAGAGTGGTTTATCGACGGACTCGATGTACTCGAGAGCCCGAACCGCTTGTTCATGGGCGTCCGTGATGAGCGCGTCGATGCGGTCTTCGATTGCATCGAGATCTCCACGTCGTGCCGCCGACGAAAACGCTCCGCCTTTGCATTCGATGAGCAGCAACTTCCCATCATGAAGAACGAGGCCGTCGAGCTCAAAGGGAGACTTTTGGCCCGGCATGGTCTTGTATTTCAAATTGCGGTGAATCTGAGCGCCGCAAAGTAAGCGCGAAAGCGCAGCCATCGTCCGCTCTTCCAGGAAATCGCCGCGGTGTGTCTCGTAAGTTACCCACGCGTCTTTGTCTGCCGTTGGCGCGTGAAGCGCAGGGTTGAGCGCGCGCTCGATCGCCGGCTGCATCGCGGGCAAGAAGAGCATCGAGCTCGGCAACGTCCATCGTTTATCGAATTTGATGAGCGGACGCAGCTTCAGCGTGCTGTCCGGAATAGGGATATAAAAATCTACTGGAATGGTGGCCGGTTGAAGCGTGAAAAAGTTCAGCACGGCCGCCGCGCGTGCTTCGCTAATTCCGGCGTGGTTGGCAACGGCCTCGAGATCGAACGCGATCCCGTCGCCGATTTCGGCGATTACCGTCGCCCAATTGGTCTGATACGCATTCCAGAGTGCGGTCACTTCGGCTTCGTGGCCCGGTTTCGGAACGATACCACGCTCATGGACATTGGCCAACGGTCGGATCCGCTGCATGCTCCCGTCTTCCAACGACGGCGCCTTATGCTGCAGCACCGCGTTTGTCGCACGCTCGAAGCCAAGCTCGACGGCCAAGGCATCGCCGATCGTGAATCCAAGTGCGGCTTCCATCCATGCGTCAACCGGCGCGAACAGTTCTGGTAGCGTTTCACGATATTGCCACGGGTAGAGCGGCATACGTACGCCGAGCTCCCACATCAGTACGAGAGACCGCGGGTCCGGATCCGTCGGCGACCCACCTTTTCCGAAGCCTGAATAGTACGGGGCCATATTGCCGAAGACGTCATTCAGGTAGATCTCGACGGCATACGTGACCTTGGGCGGGACAACCGCCTCTCCACCGTCGTTTTCTCGCTGCGCAAGAAGCATCGCGATAAACTCGACCTTGGCTGCCACGCCGCGGAACGACCACTCTTTGTAGGTTTCCGGATTCCCGACGGTCTCGCTAAAGTACACCTGCCCGAGGAGCGCGAGCGATCGGTACGGCCGGATCGTTTCCAACAGCTCGTCGCGTTTTTTGCGAAGCTCGTCATCGGCTTGCGCACGCCACGTTTGGTAGGCTGCGATGAAGTCACGCTGCTCTGCGTCCGACCGGTTGTTCCTAAGCGACATCATCCCGCCGGAGATGCGCGCCTCCATGTCGCCGAATCGCGCACGATGCGTGCGCTTTCCACTGCTGCGCTTATTCTTGGCCAACGTCGTCGAGCACGCGAATCACCGTGACGTTCGTGCTCGTGCTTCCGCTCGCAACAAGATGAGCGTTCGCCAGGACCGCGTCGACGTCGTCGAGCAGTTGCTGCGCGAGAATGCCGGGCTCCGCCGGCGGCGAGACGACCCGCACGATACCCGGGCTGCCGCCCGAACCGTCATAGGCAAGGCTGGATCCGCCGCCGAGCGAGTCAACGATGACCGTAATGACCTGGGGATCGTTGAATGCGGCGGCGACGTCGGCTACGGTGTCCATAACTCCCCATTTCTCAACGGGACGTGCGCACCCTAGGTGCTGATAAGAGAACGAGCATGCGGTGACGTCCGATGCACAAAGCAATGGAATCGTTACTCAGCAGTGACGCACGCAAAGATCGTTGTTGATGATGTTTCCGAAAAGTTGACTGCCCCGCACAGGTCGGTTCGTAGGACGTGAGCGCCGACACCAATCCAAGCGCGAAGCGTTCGTGACGCGGGATGACCGAAGGTGTTGTGCCGGCCGACCGAAATCACCGCAATCCAGGGGCGGACGGCAGCGACGAAGTCAGGTGTCGAAGCATAAGGCGATCCGTGATGGCCGACTTTGATCACGTCGGCGTGAAGGTCGTGGCCGGTTGCGACGAGCCGAGCTTCGCTCGCTTCGCCGGCGTCACCCATGAATAACTCGCGGAAGCCACGATAGCGGAGCATGACGACGATGCTGTTCTCGTTCACGTCGTCGCCCGTGTCGGCCAGAAACGGCAATGAGGGTGCGAGGATGTCCAACCTCACGCCGTCGCCGGACGACCAATGCATTCCACGCCGGGCGATGACGATCGGAACGTGGTGATCGTGCGCCGAGGCGATGCAATCCCGATAGGCGCGACCGCCGTAGGTTTGGCCTGAATCAAACAGCAGATCGACCGGCAGCGCCTCGATGATCGGAGAACACGAACCGACATGATCGCAGTAGGGAATTCACTCACATCACGGCGGGGACTCGGGATGCTGATGAAACTACGCGTGCGGCGCGGCGGGTGGGACGAAGATGACAGCGGCGCCGAGATTAGTGCCGTCTCCTTGACAAGCGCCGTCCCCAACGGGAGCAAACCAGCGTAAGGTACCCGGTTGCCGTGTCGCGGCCATCCGGCCCCTGTGGTTGATCCTCAGTGCATTCCCGGCTTCAGATCCAGCTGATTTCGCCTTCGTGATACATCCGGAACGCGGCAATCGCATTCTCGGCGAGCACGATAATCGCGGGGGCCCACAGAAGCCCGCCGGCGCCGCTGTCGCTTGCGAACAGCGCGAAGACCGCTGCGAAGGTGCACACTTCGTTGACGATCGTCATGACCGTGCGGAAACGTGTCTCGACCTCACGATGTACGTGGAAGTTATAGATCGTGTGGACGATCGCCGACACGGCCACAACGACGCCGAGGACCTTCACGTCGCCGAGCAGGCCGGCGCAGTAGGCGCAGAACGACGTAAAGCCGATCACCAGCGCGGCGAGGCCTGCGGGAAACGTGCGGCCGAGAATCGCGATCAAGACGGCGCTGAACACCAGCAGACCGCCGAAGAGCGCGATAGAGGCGGACGTTAGACCGAACTGAAGCGCATCGCTCATTAGGAAACCCTCCGACAGAGACGGGGTGGTGCAGCTATAACCGCGCCCGGCAAGCGACCCGTTGCAAGTATGCTGTGCGTTCGCGCACAGTTGGTCGCGGTGTACAATTGAGACCCCGTCCGTAAAAAATTGACGGAAAACGGGCGGTCGTCATCTACCGCCCTGCTTTTCGGTAGAAGTCCAGCCGGCAAGCCTGCGCGATGGAGACCTCGCCGACGGCTTTGCAGCGCTCGGCCTCTTCTACGAACTGCGCGCCACGCGCGGCAAGAGGAAACGTAAGGCTCGCAGATCAGCTTCTGCGGTACAACGAGAACGATCTTCGCGCACTAGCCGCGGCTGCGCACTTCTTTCGCACGCGCGAGGTGCGCGAAGTACACTGCCGGGCCCATCCTGATCGATCGCAGTAGGCGTTTCATGTGCAGGATGGCGGCAATCATTGGCGCGACGAAGGCTCGATCGTCGTCACCAAGCCGCTTCAGGGCTTCGGTCACCCGTTTGGTCGCCGCTGCATCTATCGAGCATGCGTTCGATTAAATCCTACCCACCGCCCTGGCTAGGAATAACCGAGCCGATGCGGGGGCACGAGTACTGATTGGCGACGCCGGGGCGACTGACGCTTTGCCGGGCCATCCGGCGCCGCCGTCTCATGCCGGCGGCGCGTACTGTAATGGAACCTTATCGCCCGCGGGCCTCTGGTTCAGCGACCCCAAGGGTCTACGATCGAAATGGGAAACATATTTACGCGATGAGCACTGACCTCAAGCGCCTCGCAGACGCAATAGTGCAGAATCAGTCATCGCTAGCTCCGCTAGGCGGAGCGATCGAGCGTGTCTTTGATTCTATGGCGGCAGAGCGTGCCCGAATAATAGAGGCCAAAGCGCAACGCGACATCGTAATTCAATCCGGTGCCAGAACAACAAAGCGCCGTCGCCCTTTATGACTATGTGTATTTGGATCGTACCCGCATTGAGGCATACGCTGCGCAGCTTGATGATAATGGCGTCCTCACTTCCATAAAACGGACGACTGCTTCGGCCGACAAGACAACCACGAAGGCAAACGTGAACCTTCAAGTTCTCGTCGCAGGCCAAGACGACACCGTAGGGTCCACCCAGGCCGTGGATCTCGCTTACGAAGCTCGCTGGAGCGTACCGCTCGACGTTCTAGCAATGTTAGACGAACACGGGCTTGTAATTCAGCCGGTCACGTTAGCGAACATTGGGCAACTCGTTCTTCTTCGTGGAGATTTAGAAGTCGTCGACATTCGTGTGATGCGCGAGCTATGGCAGCCAATTGTGAACCTGTGGCAACATAACGAAGAGTCAGCTTTGCGAACGGCGCAAGATACGCTCGCGACGTTACCACCGACGCAACAGAAGCAAGGGCGTGCGATGATCGCGGACGCCAAGAAACAGTCGAAGGAAAGCGTGGCAGGTATCAATCTGTTCCTTCCGATTCTCGAGAAGCTACCTCACGCGATTCACGCCGCGCTTTCAACTCCGGATGGCCACCACGTGTGGATGTCGCTGGATCCGCAGAACCTGACGACCAGCGTCGACGATTTTGCACTTAAGCATGGCGCGTTGATCCCGGGCCTCTGGACGGCAATCGGAATACTTGATGCGACTCCAGAGGTCGATCGCCCGGCGCCGGAACCGGGTGGAACCCTTGGCGGGATTATGAAGTTCGTAGCGAGCTTCATGCAAAACGCTTTAGGCCGCCCTAAAGAGTCGTACGGCCTGACTCCGATCGCCGTTTACCGAACCATAGTCGGCCCGGAAAACCCGATAAATACCGCACCCGCTTCTGACGACGTGCAGTAGCAGATGCCGCCGCCGCGGCGGTGTGCCCGGCGTTTATAAGTCGCTGTTCTCGGACACGCCGGTCATGGGTTCGCGGCCAGCCATTCGTCAACCGCAGTTAAAAAGGCGAGCGCGATCGATCGACCGGCGAACAACAGTGCTGCGGTTACCTCTCCATCTAGTAAGAGGGGATCGCCGATTCGAACCTGGGGTGCCAGCGGAAGGTTAGCGACTTTCGACACGTATTCCTCATCCGCGATGCCGGATCGGTGAACCAGGACTTGCCGTATCGCGTTCAGTGCATCAAGTGCAGGGTCGGCAAGCGGATCATGGATCGACTTTACATCGCCGAACGCGTCTCGATACGCGGTCCGTACACCATTCAGGGAATCGAAACCATACTTCGATCGGAGCAATGAACCCATAGAATTGCTTAGATCGTAATTGTAGCGTTGAAGAAGGGCCAACGAAACTGATTTTCGGTCATCATCCTTCCCCGTCTTGACCTTACCGCCGGTAAGGTTCGAAAGACCTCGGGGGTGCATGTTGAGTGCTGCCACCCAAGTATCGGTAACGAGCGTCTCAAAAGTCGTCCAAGATTGGACGAGGCACGACGATAACAGCCCTTCTGCGCCGAGGGCAATAAGTGGCAACGCCGCACTTGTTCTTTCCCATTCCGCCAACCCAACGTCGAGAAGTGCTGCGTTGGACGTCGGTTGCGCGGGCGCATTGCCTAGAGCCGCAACGGATGAATATAGGACCGCGCCAATCGTCTGAATCAAGGCGTCGGATCGCCATAGGTTCTTCGTCGCGGCTTCATAGATCGGTACCAACTCACGCGTCTTTAAACCGGCCGGCAGAGGCTCGTTCCGCATAATCCACGGGATCAGACCGGCGAGCTTCAAATCGCGATTTCCTGGAGCAGCGCCCATCTCGGGGCTTTTCCAGAGGGCTCTCGCAATACATCCGTATTGGCTAGCCCACGGGTAAGGCACTAGTATTGGCCGCGCCTCTAGGTACGAACGAGACCAGACGTACGGGCGGCCCTATGTCGCCGCTGAGCGAAGGGCTCGAGTGCGATTACGGGAGGTCGCACCCATGCAGATCCGGGCCTTGTTAGCGTCACTTATACTGGTCACGTCAGTCTTGGCTCCATCTGCGGGTTCTGCGCAGACGCCGGCCATCGTTGTCGCGGCGGCGGCTGCAATGTTCGACACCGAGGCCGCCGCGCAAGCGCATTGTCCGCGCGACGTCGTTGTCTGGCTGAACACGCCAACCGGCGTCTATCACGAGAAGGGCATGCGTTGGTACGGCCGCACAAAACACGGCGCCTACGTCTGCAAAAAAGAGGCTGATGCGGCCGGCGATCGCGATACGAGGAACGGACAGTGAGCGTCTCGACATTGAAAATGCCGTTAATAATCACTACTGTCAAAAAGGCTCGCAGCGCGGCGTGCAGCCTCTTCGTACTCATTGCGCTCATGTTTTTAGGAGTGCCGGGCTCGGCGGCCGACGACACTTCGACTGCCACAACCTTCGCTAAGCTAAAGCTATCTTTGGCAATTATCCAAAATAGTAGCGGCGTCGGCACAGCCTTTTGCGTGGGTTCCTCTGAAACGGCTTCCTATTATGTAACGAATGCACACGTTGTGGGCACCGACGTGACTGTGAATGTTTATCGGCAGGCTCCCGATTTCCAAAAAATGATCGGGACAGTCATCGCTCGAGGTCTGCAAGAAGACCCGGACCTCGCCGTGGTCCGCGTACCCGTCGCATCAATTCCGGCGCTTCGATTGCAGCTCGGTCTCCCACGCGAGGGCGATCCAATCGCAGTCGCAGGTTACCCGACGGTCCAGTATTCGCTTGCAGCAATTTCGGGGGATCTCGCCCCGTCGGTGCATACCGGTACAATATCAACGATCGCAAACCGCGGTGGCATTCTCGAGTATGATGCGCAAACGCTTCCCGGAAATAGCGGCGGGCCACTCTTCGACCCTCGAACTGGTAATGTTCTTGGGGTGGTTCGCGCTAAGATAGTCGGTTCAACGGACGCAAATGTCGGAATTGGTATCGGCAGAATCGTCGCTCCGTTTCTAAAGCAGAACAACATCGCATACCAAGCTGCGTTGCCCACGACGTCCGACGGAGGTAGCGCCGTGGCGGCGTCCACGTCGTCGTCCGATCGTGCTCTTCGTACGTTGCCCGGGGCTGACGTTGTAGTTGTAGTGTACGATACGTCCCAGGCTACAGGTAACGGCGTGGCTGGCATGATTGCGCAGTCCGCATCGGACTTCGCATCAAAGTTTGGTCAACGCTTCGGAGTCAGGGCGTTTGCTATTTCCGCGCAAGTGCATGGGAAACAAGACCTTATTGACGCTGCTCACAAGTCTAACGCCTTGATTACCGTAAACTATGGTTCAGGATTTCATTCAATGGGCGCGGACTTCATGAGCGGCGGGACTAAATGGGAATTTAAGCTGTCAGCTTCTATCGGTGATGCGTATGGGCAGAATTGGCTTGGCAGTACAAAGAGTAAAAATATCGCGTCTCTGCGCGACGTAGGCTCGGCGGTCATTAGCTCCTTTGCGGACCTCAATGATCAAGTGATAGATGACCTGTATAAGAGGGCACACCCGCCCGGCCTTGATGATTCAGCAACAGTAAATCTTTTTCGATATGCGTTGCCCATGGCCAATGGTGATCAACGCGCCTTTTATTATCTGAAGGCCGCGCCAAAAGGCGCGCAAGTGACCTTTCTCTTGGACGTCAGCCCCGCAGCAGAAGCTGGGTTGCAACTCGGAGATTTGGTTTTAAGTGAAAACGGAGTTTCGCTACTCGGCAAGACTGATGCTGAGATTGCACCCATCCTGGCAGCACAGCGATCCACCAGGAATACCGACCTGCTTATTCTCGCCGCAGACGGCTCTGAAACTCATATAAAGTTCGAGCTAAAGGACATCCGCTGGTACGTCGAGCGCCGGGCGAGCATCTCGCCATAGGGGCGCCGCGCGGCAAGTTGCGTCAGACGTGGGGTCAGCGCCGTCCGGCGATCGATAATCTCCGGTTATCAGACATGATCGACAGGTTCCGCGTAACTAACCATGACCATCGACAACGATCGTGAGGCCTAATCTTGCAAGGCGAAAGAATTCGGCGAATCCTGGTGATCGCAACATTTGTTCTGCTCGCGATGGTATCGCCATGGGCAGCGATCGCGCAGTCGACCCCTGCTGCGACCGCGACCGCAACCGCATCGCCGCCACCTCAACCGCCGATTAAGACCGTTACATGCGGTTATCTGTTTGAAAACGCCGATACTGGCACGCCGCTCATCATTACGACGTCATTTCGCAACGACTCCGAAAAGGTCGCGATCCACGTGCGCTTTCGCTTTGTGCTTGAGAACGCATATAACCAGTATGTGAAAAACATGCCGACAGGTGAAGTGCAGGGTCATTTTAGTCCCGGGATACTGATCGAGCCCAAGAAGGCAAGCATAACTGGCGTACCTTTAATTGCCGACGCGACGTACCCGAGTTCGCCGGCCTGGGAGATATTCAACCGCCTCGGAAAGGACCTCTACCGGATAACATGCATCCCCGATGCCGCGCGTTTTGAGGACGGCTCAACATGGTCGTCGCGCTGAATCTGATTTCCCGAAGGTCAGGCCTATAAATTTCGTGGCCGTGGAATAATATGCGCGAAACGGGGCACTGCGCTCGCCATGGCGATCGCATGGGCACTCCTCACGGTATCTTCAGAGCCCCAGGTTGGGACACTAAAGCATCAACGATCTTGGGCTGAGGGCGCGGCTGCCGACAAAGGTTGGCGACTTACTAGTTCCGGGATGACCGAACTTTATGCTGTCCGGAAGAAAGAAGCGATTCATCTTTGCAGCGGCTCCGTCTTCGTTAAGCGTCAGCTTCACCCGGTCTCTGAGCGCCGATCCGTCCATAGGGGTTGAATTCATCGTTTGCTTTCAAAAAAAGCGACGCTCAGCAGTGAGCGCCCCGAGTGCGATTTGTGGGGGATGGATTGGGTATATTGTCTAGACCATGGGCAAACCGACCGATTACCCAAACATCGACGCGTGCGACGGCGACTTTAAGCTAAGGGCATCGCTGTCCGAGAAGTTTGCCGAACATAAGAGCGCCCTCGAGGCGCTGATCAATTCGCGATTTCGCGATTGGGCTGATGGGAAGAATCAACGATCCAGACGCGGCTAAATCGGAGAGTCGCGCGTCCGAGAACCTCTCATTATCGACCGCATCGCTTTAGACTCTAAGCACGCTCACCACGGAGCCGGCCGATGCCGCTACGTTCCTGAGCCGCACTCGTAACCCGAGGTCCGCGCGCGTCTGCCCGACGTACGGGCCACTCGGAGCGTATCCCGGGTAACGCGGGCGCGAGGCACGTCGATCGCAAGCGTCGCCGTCGATGGGGGACCAGTGGGAGCTCGCCATCGTAGCGAATGTGCAGACAGGTTGCCGCCGAAGCCTTGTGAGGAGTGAGAGTGAATAGCAGGACGATGTCACGTGGCAGTATTCTAGCTGGAGCTTCCGCTACAGCGGCCTTGTTCGGACTAAGTGCTTCGCGCTCGCGCGCCGCTGAAATCGACTTTCCGCCTATCAGCGGCATAACGGGCCTAGGGCCCGTTCCGATACGCTTACCAAACGCAATTCGCATTGATAAGTCGCTTGCGTCAGCAGCGTTTACGAAGGTCAAGCTGCCTGACAACTGTCTTGTATGCTTCGATTGGTCAGTAACCGACGTAAATTGGCACATCGATGAATTCGAATTCGGCCAAGGTGTGCTTATCGACCTGACCGGGCAATGGGACGGCCTTCCGAACAGATGGCCTGTGCGCAACGACACGTTTGATCCCGCCACCGATCGTCGTCCGGTCTCGTGTATGAATCCAGGACCGCCGATGGCTTTCGGGCCCTGTCCGGTGCCAGCTGGCAAGGAACACTTTTGGTATCCGGACCGACCGGCGAACGAGATGATCTGGGGTGTAAACGGAAATATTTATAGCTCCCCGGGCCCCGCAATAGGGGGGTATCGTATGTGGGGCATCGGTTCTCAAGCTCTCGGTCGGTATTCAACCACGGATTCGGATCCGCACGTCTGGAAGGGCGTTGACGGGGCGAACGGCCCATACCAAGCTGCGACCGGGAAAAATGGCGTCAATGGGGGCGATGGGTCAAACGGCATTAGGGGACGGAACGGAATCAATTTCACGCTTTCCGTAGACACGTTTACGAGTCGTTCTACTGGCTCTATTTTTATCGTGACCGACGGATCTGACGGACTGGCCGGCGGTAACGGCGGACACGCGGAGATGGGCGGCGGCGCAACATGTGGACAAGGCTTCGAAGGGCCGCAAGGCGCTGGCAATGGTGGTAACGGCGGAAATGGTGGGCGCGGCGGTGATGGCGGTGACACATCGCGCGTCACGTTGGCTTTCAACAATGCATTGAAGGCTGACTGCTCTGTTCTCGGTTCGCCGTTCCCGCCGACCGGTTTTCCGTCAAATGATGGCCGAATCTACATCGCTGGTTCGCCGGGGCGTCCGGGCGCGGGCGGCCGAGGCGGATCCTCAGGTGGTTCACCCGGCGGTATAAACGGATGTGGAATTTTGCGTTTACAAAGCGAGCCTGGTGGCACCGGGGGGAGCCCGGGAAAGAACGGGTCCAGCGGGTCGGTCGGGCGCTGTATCACTTAGTGATGTATAGCGATGCAATGCTCGTGCCGATGAAGGTAGCCTCATGAAGCGACTCATGAGGACGGGACCGTTGAGTAAGCCGTTCCCGTGAGTTCGAACGAGTCAACGGCACTCGTCCGGGCCGTTGGGATCTTGTAGAAAGGGCAACTCGACGGACAGGGCCTGTTCGAAGAAGACGCGGCCATGCGGTGCATCACGTGCGGTTTCTCGGTGGCGGCTACCGGGCAGGTAGGTTCTCGCCTGGTGCGGATCCGAGCGGACGCCGAGTCGCCCGTCGTCGAGCTGTGCGAGATCTGCAGTGCCGTCGCTGGCGGGCCGACTACGCTTTAGCCCGTGTCCGAGAACGCAGTCTTATCGGCCGTCGGGCGTGATGTAGTCCAGGCTGAGCCGGACTACATCACTTCCGGGATGACCAAAAAGTTGACGCCGTACTTGGCGAAGTATTCCGCCTCGAGCTTCGACGTCGCGTCGACGGCGCGTTCGTAGTCGGCCCGCGGAACCTCAAGACAAAACGCAAAATCAGCGCCGATCGAGTCCTCGTCGCCGTCGACCAGGAAGTTCATTCGCCCCTGCACGATCCCGCGCAGGTCGACGATGAAATCCCTGTAGATGGCCGAGACGCGCTTAACCGAGTCATGCTCGGTCGCAGTAGCTGCCGGGGTAGCCTCGCGGACGCGCTGACGCGCCCGCCCCTCAGCCAACGTGCTCACGAGTATATCTCCACAACTGATCGCATAGTTCCTTTGCCTCGTCTACGTAACGCCGGCCGCGCTCGGCGGACACGGTCTCCGTACCCATATAATCGGCGCTTTTCCTCAACTTCTGTAACGCTCGGACAAGCGAGAAGGTCGCGGTTGCCTCGGGGGACCGAGCACCTGGCCCCAGCGTTTTCGGTGGGTGCCTGAGATTCTGGAGGTGGCTCGCCAAGACGGGTACCTGGGTGTGGGGCACCGCGTGATTCTTGATGTGGTGGTCGCTTTGGTTCTGAAACGGCGCCAGATCGATACCCAGAAGGACTGCGCTGGAAACGGCGACGCCGTAGACCGCATAGTAGGCCCGGGACACGGCGAGCATGGCAAACGCGTCGCCGCGACCGGGCTCGAGCATCACGTCGGTCAGCTCGACCGTCTGGGCGACAAAAGCCTCGACCTGCTCCTTCAGCCTATCTTCGGGGGTCTGCGCAGGTTGAACGGTGGCGCCGCTGGCGGCGCCAACACTTTCAGTCATTCTAGGTACGTCCCCATTCACTACCCTCAAAATACGGATCGCATGCTTACCACGGTCGGCGGCCAATTATAGCAGAAAGCTGGCTTTTCCGAACCGCGCAATCAGACCGGAGGGTGGAATGAAATATCGCACTCACATGGGCGGGATGCCGCCCGGCGGCAGCTTCGCGATCATCGTCGACAGTGAGACGATGACGTGGACGACAGAGCCGCCAGATCAGAATATCTCGAAGCCGTTTATCGGTCTACGCTTTGTCGCCGAAGGCGGCGCGATCGGCTCCGGCAAGTTCTTCGACATCACGCCCGACGGCCGCGCGCGCCTCACAAAGTAGGTCGCGCTGAAACCTTTTGATCACTCACTGTTTATGAAGTTGTCCACGGAAGCGTAAGTGGAAATGGGCCTATAGCTCAGTTGGTAGAGCACCGGACTTGACCGTCCGGGGGTCAGCGGTTCGAGGCCGCTTAGGTATTGCAAACGGAGGACGCGATCAAACGCGGCCTCCGTTTCTACTTCTCGGCGAAAAGATCCGGACGCGTGCGGTAAGCCTCTAATATCGGACACGCCGGCTAGGTACGATCGGCACCCGCACGTTCGGGCGGCTCTGCGGCGCGGCTAGCGAAGTGTCCCGGTGCGATTACGGGAGGTCGCACCAATGCAGATCCGAGCGTTGTTGGGGTCCGTGTTACTCGCGTTTGGAAACGGCGCTCGGAATTTGAACCGCTAGCGGCGTCGTAAAATTGAACCCCAGAGGTCGTTAAGCAAACTTTCGCGCGACGGCTTCGACGTTCAGACCGATGCGGTTGCTAAGGATGCGGATCGTCGCACCGGCCACGATTTTATCGACGTATAGGTTGAAGACATCCTCGCCCAGATACGCGTCGACGAGCAAGACATCGTGGGCCGATGCCATGAACAAGCCGCTCAGGTCACGGTAGAATTTGTACTCATCTCCCGGATCGTAGACGCCTTGAATTTCGTCGTCCGGAAGTCGTAGTTGAATTTCGCGGATGATGCTCCTGAACAGCGAATCAAGGTCGCGCAGACGTAGATCGAAGTGTTACGCCATGGTTGCTTCGAAAAAGGGAAGCGCAACATGACATTGCATGAGCGAATTTCGGTGGCGAGCCTTCAGCGCGTCCACTTCGTTCGTCCAAAGCTCAGCATCACCAAGTTCAGCGATGGCATCAATCCGCTCAGAGTCTTCTGATGACAGCTCCACCGGATTCGCAAGTCTTCCAAAAAACGGCGCGGCTAGTTGCGCCGAAAGGACCACACGATACTCGAGCTCGCGTCCGCTCAGTTCGCCGGATCTTGAAACTACGGCTGTGACTTGTGAGAAGCCGACAGGCCGGAGAGTCGCCATATTGCGTAACTCCGCAAACTGGATAGCTCCGAAATCACCCGGCTCAAGCTCGTCCGCTGAGTGGCAAAACAGCGCGTAGTGATGGGCCTTAGTCGCGCCTTTGGCCGTGGAACTGCGGCTTGTGACCCATGCAGCACGTGGAAGCGGCTGAGGCCCGTTCGGACCTAAGACATCGAGCCAAAGCAACACGCCGGCTGGTTTACGGTCGATCTCCGCGGCGGCAGATCGGATGGGCGAGAACAAGACGCGCGGCTGCGGCTGAGCATTGACGAGATCGCGGATGCCGTTCCCAAGCCCATTTCCAATGCCCCAAACGAACACGCCGCCGGAAGCGCGGCGTTCCAATTCTTTGCGACGCACGATTCGAGCGACCGATTCCCCCGACTCATCCCCGATACGGGTCCAGCAGAATGCCTGAGGAACTGGCGTGAGGCTTGCGTCGCTATGCATAATAGATGATACTATGATGCATAGCCTTGGTTCAGGCAAGCCCCAATTTCAGCGAATTGAGTCCGAGTTTAATGCCTGGCGCGCGGATCAGCATTTGTCGCAAAATGACGTTGCCAAGCGTGTAGGCGCTACCCAAGCCACGGTTTCCCGCGTAATTCGGGGCGAAATCTCGAATCCACAGCTCTTGCACAAGTTATGCACGATGGCTGGGGTTGATGTGCATAAGAAAGACCCCAGTTATTCGAGTGCTCTTACCACAGCCTTGAACGAAGTGTGGGACGGCTCTGAAGAGCAGGGGCAGTTGATCGCCGTGCTCCTGTATTCAGCGAATCGGCTGACGTCGAGCAACGCGCGCTAGGCGCTTGCCGAAATCGGAGGGAAGACCACGACACAAACGATGTCAGTCGAAGGCCCCGAAGTCGGGCGGCTCTTAAGGCGGATCGGTAGGGCCGGCTTCGGCCTCTCATTCGTGCGGCGTCAGATGCCCGATTGGTGGTCCGCGGAGGCCGAAGCCGAGCCCGGCGCCCTCGTCGATTTGAAAATTATTTTGGCGCGACGGCTTGGCTTGGACCTAACGTCTCTGCTTGAGCACGGTAACGTGAGCCTCGCTCTGCCGGCAGCCGTCAAGTTCAAGCGTTCCGTGCGCCTTGCAGAGCAGCAGCCTCCGGAACCGTTTCTCGCTTATTGCACTGCGATCGCCCGCTCCGCAGCTGCCGCCATGGATCAGCCATCCAAGTTGCCCGCAGCTGATGGTGAGGCTGAAAGAGCCGTCGTGTTATCGGACGGGAGGGTCCGTTGGCCATCGCTGAATGCATTGCTACGCCGCTGTTGGCGCGATTTGGGGATCGCGGTTGTGCATACGATCGAAGCGCCGACTTCAGGCAAAGGCTTCGATGCGGCGTCTTTTCGCATCGATGGCCGAGTCGTAATCGTACTCGCGAAGCAGGCGTCGCACCCGGCATGGGCTCTATTCTGGCTTGCGCATGAGCTCGGACATCTTGGGCTCGGGCACGTTGAAGAAGGCGCGGCGATCTTCGATGAGACCGATCCGTCAGATGATGCTGATGACGAAGAAGCGTCCGCGAACAGCTACGCTCTAACACTTCTCGGTGGTAAGGACCTCGCAGAAGTACTGACTGTCGGTGAAGCTAACGCACCGAGCCTCGCCTCCACAGCTCTCGCAGTTGGCGAGAGTTTAGAAATTGATCCCGGACATTTGATTTTGCGTTTCGCCGAGTCGACCGGTGAATGGGACGTGGCACAAGCTGCTCTTGCTCGCCTATCTGATGGCTCAAATGTGTCAGCGACTGTCAATACTCTCGCTGGCCGCTTTCTCGACTTTTCGGCGATCGGAGATGATTCGAGGGACGCTCTGAAAGCATCGCTGGGGTTGGAATAGCCGCGCGGTGGAGGCGCTGCTCGATAACGATCTGATTTATAAACTCACGAGATACGGCTTACTTCACGAATTCGAACGACTGCTTGTCGCCTGGGGCTATGACGCGCCACATAAGCGCGTTGCATCCGCTCCGTTTTCCCTAAGAACAACGCCTGCGAACAAAGTGAGCGCAACGATGTGGCCTGATCCGTCTCAAGTAGACGTGCTGCGCGCCTTCTGTTTTCAACGCAGTTCTGGCGCAACTGGGTCGCAAGCGGATGCGCTCAGTGCACTGAACGTTCCCAAATTCGATGCGGGTGAGGTGCAGCTCGTCGCCTACGCAATCGACCACCGCGAATCCGTGGTGTTCACTGGCGATAAGCGCGCTGTCATGGCGCTTTCGCAGCAACCTCCGCTCATAGCTGCAAAAGCGGCCCTAACGCATCGAGTGATTCATCTGAATTCCGTGATGTATGCGCTGAGTGAGCGACTCGGATGGACCCGCGTTGCGGCCGCGGTAGCTGGGGCACAGGTTGATACCGAACTAACGGCCATTTACCGTGGCCCAAATGAAAATACTATGGCAACAGAACTTCGCGCTTCAATCGAGCGACTGCGGAACGACACCCCAGATTTGTTAGTGCCTAGCCTTTAGCGAACGTGGACCGCATACGGTGGTTTCAGGGTTGCGATGAGATCGATGTGTAGGGGCGGATCTTCAGATACGTCATGATCTGCTGACACGATGAAACACGCCTTATCGACGCGACCACGGATGTACTGTCGCGCCGCTTTACCTTCGCTTCGGCCGATCCCGACGCGGAGCGCATCGTAGTCCAAATCTTCGTCATGTGGCTCGAGTGAATCGATCGTTAACGCGTAGCGTGAGCCCTTCACATTGACGCCTGCCGGGACGTCGTTCCAGGTCACGCCATCATCCGAATATTGTTCGGCGAGCTTCGGCTCAGCGAAATGACGAGAGTCCATACGCTGCATGACCAGGTAGATCGAACGCCCGTTTTCCTGAATCTGTTTCACGAAAGGTCGGACATGTAAAACCGGATGACATGTCGGCCCGCCGTAGCCCCAAAAGCTGACGCCGGCGACCTCGATCTCGCGCCGCTTACGCTCCAGAATATCCTCGAGTGTCTCGGACGCATGAGTGCCAACCTTCATGAAGATGACCCCATTGCCGGGTTGGATGATTTCAGGCATCGCTCACTATTCGTTCCAGCTCGTATGTGCTATCGGGTGCTTTACCGTAGTTGAGCGTTTCCCGCTCACGAACGTATCGCACTATCAGCGGACTTTCGCGTCCATAGAAATGAAGGCGCCTTTCCTCTGACAGGGGTTCAGACTTCGGGCGTTCGCTGTCATTGATCCCTTGAAGTAGGACGACGCATGATCGAAGATCCGGCGCATCATCAAGATGATAAAGGTGCCATTTCGGTATCATCTCCGAGACGATAAATCCGAGCTCAAGGCCTCGTCGCTGCGTGGACGCGAGAACGTCCTTTGTCCACTGTAAGGCGTGATCGTCTCCAATGACGACCGCGCCCATTCCACGAGGATGTATTGCTTCGATGCCACGTTCGACGAAAGCGAGAACGCTCTCGCCACCATTGCTCGCTCCCCACGGCGGATTCGTATAAAAGGCATCCTTTGTGCCGACGATGTCTTCAGGCAGTGGATCGCACACGTTGTATAAACGCGCGGATATTCTATCCTCGATCTCGTTCGTATCCGCAAATCTCTTTATCGACATCACGATTCGCTCATCGAAATCAAGGACAAGTACCGAAGCCGGTCCCCTGCGAACGATTCCCTTAGTCGTCAGATGCATGACGGCAAGCGCGATGCCATCGCCATCTCCGATGAAAACAACGTGCTGATCAGCATATTTGCGTGCCACGTATATCGCCATCGTTACGAGGTCGCCAGCCTTCATGTATATCTGATCGAATTCGCGCAAAGGGGCCGGGCGATTTTGCACAACATCAGAGACGGCGTTTACGGCCTCGCGAAAATCGATTGACTCGTGAACGTCTTCTTCATCCATGGTGGATGCCGCCGCTCTTTAAACGGAGTGACTGAAATGCATCAGCGTTCTTAACGATAGCCGAGTTACGCACTAAATCGACGCTCGAGGTCGTACGCTAAATCTTCAGCGCTCTTGTTGCCATGTATAATGTGGACAGGTACTCCAACGTGCATTCCATATGTGATTGCGACAGAGGCTTGCATCTTCAAATGGAAATCAGCTTCCCAGGCGTTGACCGACGGACGACCACCCGAGTTTTCCGCGATGCGCCGAATTGTTTCGCCCGGTGAAATGTATAGTAGCCAGATTTGCGTTGGGCGAAGCAACGCAAAATCTTCAAGCTTAAACGGCGTGACTCGATAGCCGTACGACTCCTTCGTGACCGCGTGGCTGTCGATAATTATGTTTGCGGTAGTTCGCTTCGAGTCGACGAATTCCAATAGCTGCCTATCAACGGCAGATACATCGGCAGGCGTTACGACGGCCGCAGACTTTTCCCGCAATGTTGTTTGAAGCAAGTCGTCACCCGTTTTAGCGGCAACGTACTCGGTCAAGCGACGACCGTATTCAAAAAGCTCAAACGGTTGAATACGCAAAGAAAGCGCCTTTGCGAGCGAGCTTTTCCCCGAGGCCGGCGCACCCGTTAAATAAACGACTTGAAACATTGCATGCCACGAGAGCGATCGATGCGAAGCGACCGGTTATGGTTAATCGCCGCGTCGACGTGGCGAAGGATCTGTGAAAACACACAGATCCCTTTAGATGACGTAGTTCGCGCCATCAACATCTCGACCACAAATTCGAAAACTTTGCCGCAACAAACGCAGCCGCTCGAATATCCAACATTGGCCCTCCGTTCACCCAAACCGGATCGACTCGTCACTTGATCGCGAGCGAAGGCTCACCCTTTTGAGTGAGAACGTGAAACACGCCCTGGTTCATTGCCAGACCGCCAAGTGATGGCGGTGGCGGGCCGTGGAAGCCGGCTCCTCCAATTCAGCCAAGCCGGCCCTCGTTTGGAGCGTCATCCATCAAATACCACCTCGCGTTGGCCAGATATCTGTGCATTTGAGAACGACTCCGCTGGAGATGTTCATCACATCAGGTAAGCCTTAGCAGCTGCGATAAGTGCTCGCGCATGGGTTTGGCATTCATCCTCCGTCGCAACGCTGCGGAGGAATCTCGCCGGCGACTCATCGTTCAAGTGGTCATTCATCCACGTAAACCATACCGCAATTTGGTCGTCCGAATATTGTGTACGAAGCACGAGCGCGGTTTGCAATGCGACTTCTAGCCGATGCGTGGTCAGCCATGGGGGATCGCCTTCGGACTGCAGCGTTGCAAGTGCCTCCGCATCACCGAAACCAACGATATAGCAAGTTAGCCGGTCTCCTATGAGGTCAATAACGCGCTTCAACAAGAGAGGTACAGGAGTCATCGTTGCAACCTGTATTGCGTGAACCTCTGGTTTTGCGGTATCGGCATCGCGTCTTTGCATCGGCTTACTTTCGTCGTTGCGTGCAAACTATTATAGCCGATCGAAGCGCTCACGCAAGTCCGGCTGGCCGACCCTGAGGTGTGGTAACTGTCCCAATGGTTAATGGCTAATCGGACGCGCACCGTTTAGCGCAATTATGAAAGGCGTTGTCGCTTACGCTTCGGGTCTGTATTGCGGAGCGTTATTTGTGCTAAGGTTTTGGATGTGCAGAAATGCCCCGCACCGAGATTGAATAACTCATGAAACTCGAAGCCGTTGAAAGTCCCGTAGCGCGCGCCGTTAACGGCGTTCTTTCTCTCTCCGATCAAGAGGTTGCAGCGGAGCTCATCGAGCGCTTAGGCGAGCGACTAACCGGGCTTCTCGAGATTACAGCGACGACGACGAGGGCAGACAAACGCTCCGGGAGGGCAGGTGACGCGGAACGTCCGCAAGCACTGCGCGCCGCTCTCCAAGCGACGCGTGCGCTCGCGATTCGCTATGGCAACGAGGCTGCGCGCGGTTGGTTCATGAGCACGAACCCGGACTTTGATATGACGTCGCCGGTTTTGTTCTTGCGAGACACCCGCACGCCCGAACGCCTAAAACGCCTGGTCACGTGTGCCGTGCAAGAGGTTTCGTGACGTCAAACTTGTCTTTTTGTCTTCCCGTCGGATGCATTGACGTGGCGGCATCGCGGCGATATGCCCTGGTTGTCTCCCGCTCGTCGGGCATTGCGGGGTCGAATCAGACCCAGCCGTAAGACGTCAGCACATGTGGGCTCCCACGATGACCGTCATGGCACCGTGGCGTGCTAGGTTCAAGCGCTCTCGAGCTCATGCGCCAGCAGACCATCGGTCGACGTACATTCGTACGAAAGCGAGGTCCGCGACGTTCCCGCCCAACATTCGGTCGAGAGGAGAGGCTCCGCCGAAATCGAGGTTTGATCGTAGGATCCACTCGTCGGCCAGCGATGCCTCCCCGAAGAGTGTATGGAGGCCGGTGAAGATACCGAGGACGTAGGAAATTCGCTCGAGTCGATCTCGGCCGAGCTTGACCGACGGCGGATTCGCCTCCCAGCGCTTGATCGAGCGTGCGCTGGCGGCCAAGAGTGTGCAGCGCGCGCACTTGTCCAATCCCCAGCGGTCGGCCACGCGACGGAAAGCCGTTAGTGCGATCAATTGCTCTCGCGCAGTCAAGATGCGTCGCGTTCTGTTGTCCGTCATTAGCGCCATCGGATCACTCGGGTTGCCATCGATGGCGGTTTTGAAAACGGCAATAAGCGACGAGCAACGTAACCTGGGGGAATGAGCATGTCGGCAGGAACCTCGTCGGCCGAAACGACTTCGTCCGGCGCGACGTCTTCCGGACGGGCCGCCACGATCACACCGTGGACTTCTTGACGTGCCGGCCTCACAGATAATACGCTATGGGTGTTTCCCGCTCGTCGGGCATTGCGGGGTCAAACGCGACCCCGCCGTACACTTCTACAGGCCGATCGCCTAGCGTCGGCGCCGACGAGGTTGCGCGAGGCTCGCGAGGATGCGGCGCGCTTGTGTTGTCTGCTCCTGGGCGCTTGCACTCCCGCGCTCCGAGGCGCTGAGTAGTTCGATCGCGCGCGCAAGGTCGCTGGCGATCGATTCGTCGCGCTTGGGTGCAAATTTGTAGCCGCATTCGAGTGCGAGCGTATCGAGCGACACGCCGAGGACTTGAGCGATACGGGCGACAGTATCGAAGCGCAGGTCGGTGCGGCGTCCTCCCTCGATATTGGAGAGCACTGACGCGTCGATTTTGGCTTGTCGCGCGACGGCGCTCTGCGAGAGTCCCGTGCGTTCTCGGGCTGCCTTGAGCGCTTCGCCGAGAGTGCGTGCCACAGACGAAGTCTTGTCGAGCTATCCACACCGGCCTGTTGTCAATCGCCATATACATGAGTATGGCAAACGCCTTATTTATCATCCGAGTGCCACAAGCGTTTGGGTCCGCGCGGACGGCGGCGCGCGCGTTGGCCGCCGTGCGGTATGAGTCGGTCGCCCGGGCGCATCGTGACGATCTGGCGTAGTCGCCGGAAGAGCTGCGTCAGATCGCAATAGCCTGCCAGTCGGACGAGGTCGTGCCACGGAACACCGCGATGAAAGGCTTCCTCGAGCGCACCATTCTTAAACGAGTCCGGAGAATACCGCTGGAAAGCGGAACGTGACTTCAACGAAACAATGATGTAGTGGGCGAGCGTGAAGTGGGTCATGGGTGCCAGCGGCTCGCGAGAACCGACGTTACGCCACACCGGGCCTTCACGGATTTTCACGCGCGCAAGATACGCTTTGAGCGCCGTGATCGGACAGAGCGCTGAGTCGCGCGTCCGTTCGAAAATGATCGTGCGCTTGCGGAAAGCTCCGACGTTGCGAAAGACCCACCGGTCGGCAGAACGATCGGCAAAATCCAGATTGAGGGTTGCGAGTTCGGTCGCGCAGAGCATGCCCCAATAGAGGCAGGCAGTCGTAGCGCGCGTTCGCAAATCGAGCGTCCTCGTCATCGGCAAGTCGTGCATGAATGCAGCGAACTCGTCCGGCGGCATTGGTGGTGCGATGCGCGGTGGGGGATCTTCCTTGCTCATACCTTTGAGGGTTATGCTGACAAGTCGATCTTTGCGAGGTGAGGGATAGCCCGCTGCTTCGTGGGCGGCACAAACGGGAAGCAACATCGCCTCGATGCTAGCGCTCAAGTAGCGGCTGCGTTTGAGCGAGGCGATATAGCGCAGAACGGTCTCGGTCGACGCGGGTAACGGAGATCGGTCAGTTGCGCGGCAGAATCGCTGAAAACGGCGCCCACTCTTGACGTAGTGGTGATGCCGATGAGCTGGCATGGTGTCGCAGAGAGCGTGCACGTACGTCATGTACGGTCGCGAATCTGGAGAGTCTGCAGCCGATGCAAGCATCACGCGCCGAACCATTTCATCAGCGATGGAGCAGACTCGGTTTTCGTTTGCTTATACTTGTGCGTCGTTTTGAGGTGTTTGTGACGCGCGCGTTGCTGAACGAGATTGTCCTTAATCCCGAGGTCAAGGGCATCCGTAATAAAGCCGCTGCGCGTCGAGTGCGACCCGTAATCGGCGGGATCGTATCCGATGAGGGCAACGTAGGATTTCACGATGCTGCGAATTCCGGTGGTCCCGAGTGCGGTGCCGGGGCGAATCTTGCCGTATTTTGTCAGTTGCGGAAAGAGTGAAGGCCCCGCATTGTGCTCGAGCCATGCTTCGAGCCGACTCACTCCGCAGAAGCGCGGATCGTCTGTCCGATCGACGAAGATGGTCTGACCCTCGTTAAATTGATCGCCTTTGCTCTCGGGAATGATGACCGTCATGCCCTCCGGGAAAAACGTGATGTGGTTTGGTGATGCTGCGGCGATTTCGGCGCCACGTCCCGCGGTGGCAAACAGGACGAGCAGGACCGCGGCATCGCGCTCACCCTTAATCGGATGGGGGTGCGCGTCCGCACGCCGCACCATCTCGCACACATCGTCGTAGGACAGGGCGGTTTTCGGCGTAGGCTCTGGAACGGTTTTGCGGTGTTTTTTGAGCAGTGCCCGCACGGCTTGGTGGTTGTTGGGTGAGTCCAGTCCGTAGTAGCGGTGCAGCAAGGCAACGGCTTTGACCGAGAGCGTCATGCTTTGGAGCGAGAGATGTTTGCGCGAGGTGTAGTGCAGGACGAGCGTACTGGGTGATGCGGGAATGGCGATTCGGTTATGTTCATGACACCAGAAGAGGTAGGCGCGATAGCCGCTATCCAGTCCCTTGATCGTGCTGACGGAATAGGCTTCGCTCATGTAGCTGCCGGCGACGGCCCAGGCTTCCGCATCGAGATCTTGCGATTGCACCATCAACTGCGCGGCTGTCGGCAGCGGCAGGGCGATGTCCGGGCCGACCGGCGGCACGACGAGGGGAACACCGACTCGTCCGCCGGCCATTAGGCGTCGCCTTTCGGGGCGATGTCGGCGGCGATTTGGTAGAGGATCACGTTGATCGCTGTCGCGGAGAGGCGGAAATCGACGGCGTGATCGTTCGGCATAAGTTTCGGGAAAAGTGCTTTGCCGCGGTAGGTCGCAAGCCACGCCTCGAAGGTCGCGACGACGCAGCGTTGCGGGTTACGATGGCGTGCAAACCAGTAGCAGCGTGAAGCGGTGACGAGTGGTCGCGGTGCGCGAATCGTGAGAAACGCGCCCTCGGCGTAGGGTTCGAAGTCGCGGCGGTCGAGGAGGGCGATTTCGGCCGGGTGGAGGCCGTTTGCGTGCAGCAGGACGATCGTGCGGTCACGCGCGTGGCCGGTTGGGGTTTGGCGCCGGGTCTCGCAGCGGGCGAGGGCGGCCGAAAGGCGTGCGGGCCGGATGATCGGCTCGCGTCCCTCAACGGCCGCGGCAGATAGCCACAGGTCGCGGACGGCGGGGTGTTCCATGACGCGCGAGCCGGCAGCCCAGTAAAAGGCTTCCAGGGCTTTACGGATGCGTTCGAGTTGGAACGGCGCTTCGTGGTGGTGCGCGTCGAGGTAGCGGGCGATGGCGGTCGGGGCATCAGTGTGCGGATCGAGGTCGTGGCCGTGACACCAGGCTTGATAGCCAGTGATGGCTTTGCGTTCCGGCGAGAGCTTGCGGCGCGCGGTCGTGGTGCGTTGGGCGAGGGTGAGGGCCGTGGGAATGCGGCGTCGTCCAGTCGGGGGTGGCGGCGATTTTTTCATGCGGGCCTCCCGGTGAGGGGAGGATACGACACAATGACAAGTCTGTCAATCGCCATGGGAAGGCGGTAAAAATGGCGTTTTTGTTGGAGATTCGGGGGTTTTTGGTTGCTGCGGTAGTGAGAAGTTTTAGGATTAAAATGAAGGTCACCCGAAGGCCTGACCCATGGCAATCGTGCTGGCCACAAGACCGGAACGTACCGAAAGCGGCCACCTGAAGGCGCTGGATGCACGCGCGGACGCTCTGGAAGAGAACTGCGAACAGTTTCCGGTTCTGCCAGACTGCGACGCTGGAATGCGCCTCTTGAACATCCTCGCTCGGATCGAGCGTCGTCGACATCAACGCCGGTCGCAGTAAGCAGGGCTCGCATCTCTCCGGTAAGCTCAAAGTAGTCACTTCGAGCCGCTGGGCGCAATTCGTAAAGCATATCGATAAAACTCGTAGCGTGGCAGACCAAGCTCGTCGCTGGTCGTTTGTCTTTTCTGCTGCGAAGAGTTGCATAGACTTGGCCGCGTGACAAGAGCCCGAGTGTAGGACAACCTCGCCAACTTACGCCATTTTCTCGCCGACATCGCTAGATCGGGCAAGAACGGGATTCGAGAAGTACTCGTTACGCCAACTACGTCTCGTCCGGGCCTGTGCGATGCGTTGAGCGTTTTTTGCGCACGTCTATTAGGAAATGCAGCTTGCGAAACAGTGCTAAGAGGGACACAACGGACGAGTATCGCCAAAGATTGTGAAAATTTAACGAAGTTTTTCGCCGACTTCATTTAATTCCGGTCCGCACGGCGATTTACGCGGGACCGTGTTTGCGGATTCTGCCGCGCGAACTTTCACAAGGTGCGTAGCGGCCGGGACCGTTCGCATAGGCGGCAGGGCTTCCATTGATCCTTTATAGCCCTCTTGAAAGGGCGACCACTTGATGTCGATAAGAGGTTTCGCTCGCGCCATAACTGCGTATTTCCCTTCAAAAATCTGATCGAGCTTAGCTTTGTTGAGAGTCTATTCGGTACGCCGCCGCGTCACGTCTACGTATGTTAGACGCCGGCCGACGCTTGGGCGGCGGTTTAATTCCTGTTTCTCTGACCCACTGAATGCCGTCGGGCGTGGTGGTGATGCCTCCCAAGGCTTCGGCTATAGCGAAGCAGAGTTCACGCTTTTCGTCGTAAGTGGCGGCTTGAAAAAGCTCTCGGAAGCTTTTCAACAGATAGTGTGCATTGTCGACCGTACGCTCTCGCTTTGTCGTTAGCGATATCAGCGCGAGAAGCTCGTCAGCTCTGGCCCTAGCCGTCTGCTCGTCTTTGGTCATTCGAGCCAGCTGACGATCGAGTTCACCGCTGGGCAAGGATTTGTTTGTCATTGCTAATTCCCAAACGCGAGCTCGATCCTTATCGAGACGCTTCGCATCTAGTTTCTTTTGCAGATCATCTAATTCGCTTTTCAGTTCCGCGAGAGACGTTTGTACTTCTGACTCAATCCATGCGTGAAGAAGGGCGTCACTTGCGCTCAACGTCGCAAGTTTCTCGAAGAATTGGGCCTCAGCGCGTTCTGCATTCAATATATAGCGACAAACGTAACATGAGTAATATCGAACCGCATTGCGATAGCGTCTGACTTCGCCGTTTGCAAGCCGTCTGGTCGAACCACCAGTAGCGTGACCGTGTGGATTGCGACCGCATGTCGCGCATTGCATTGAGCCAGACAATGGATATTCGCTTTTGCGAACATTCGACCACCGTGGCTTCGCTGCAATCATTTCTTGAACTTTATCAAAAAGATCGTCAGAGACGATGAGCCCACGATATCGGCGTTGCTCGAGGAGCTTACGCACTCGATTCGCTTCCCAAAGTGTGTGCCGTTCTCGCGCCAGCCGCTGGCCGTCGGGTCCAATTTTTGAGGTCAGAACCCGATGGGAGGGCGCACTTTCGAGGCGCCTTGCGATCGTAAGCATACCGTCGCCCTGCGCGTACCATTCGAAGGCGCGGCGAACCCACGCTGACGTCTCCGGAGCCGGAGTATCGCGCTCGTCAAGAAGCTGAATCCCGTACGGCATCTTATTCGAAGTCGGCTTACCTTGGCGTCGGCGCCGCTCCCAACTCGCTTTCATGCGATCGCTACGAGCTTGGTTCTCCGCATGACCGCCGAAGGCACGGCCGAAGAGGATCGCGGCGTCTACAGGAGACTGCATCTTCATCGAGCCGCCGTCGCGGACGAAAACTTCGACTGCTGCCTCCCGAAGCGTGCCGAACAGGGTAAAGGAATCGAATACGTCGCGAGCTAGGCGGTCGAACGAGGTCGCCAGTATCAGGGCCGGCCTTTGCTCAAGATCTGCATCGCGGATTGCCTGCAGCATAGAGACGATGATCGGCCTCTGGACAATCGTCTTGGCTGAGGCCCTTTCAGAGAAGACTCGGAGCCGTAGACTGTTTGACTGGGCATAGCTGGTAGCCCAAGCTATCTGCTCTTCCAGAGACAGCTCTTGCTCGTCCTTTGTCGTCGAAACACGGCAATAAGCCCACGCAATACGCTGGCTATCGCCATTCCCCACACGCTTAGTAAAGCTCATTACTGTCGCCAAGGCGTATCACGATTTTGTGATGTGAGTAAAGGGCGTTGTGGTCGCCGTGGGGATG
>Ga0182030_10002986_pt1 | contig 36100 bp, 38 predicted proteins | sample 812S3MmetaG_FD_121299 | JGI IMG/M metagenome (GOLD analysis project Ga0182030, IMG submission 121299) | Permafrost microbial communities from Stordalen Mire, Sweden - 812S3M metaG (Illumina Assembly) | ecosystem: Environmental > Terrestrial > Soil > Wetlands > Permafrost | place: Sweden...
ATTAAATATAATTTTAAAAGTAAGCTCTATTTTGTAAGTATAAAAGAATAAGACAAAGAATTTATATAAAAAAAATATAAAAAGTAGATTCTACAAAGACTATTATAAAAGATATTTGCAAAAAGATACTCTTAAGAATTCTTTTATATAAAAAATAATAGTAAAGTATATAGTCTTAAGAATATAAAAAGAAATAAAAATCTTTGCAATACTATTAGAATAAAGTACTAAATTCTTATTCTATTTGACTAACCTCCCTACTCTTCAGATTTAAATCCTATTAAAAATATATAGTAGATTCTAAAGCAAAGACTTAAAAATAGAAACCCTTACAATAGCTAAAGCCTTACAAAGTTGAAAAAAGTATTAATTAATATATAAAATAATAAAATTACTATAAAAAATTTTAATAAGTTTATTAATTCTATATCTTAAAGAATTTATAAGGTTTTAGCAAGAAAGGAAGCTTAAATTCTATATTAAGACGGCATTGGATAATTACTGTAAATAGACTAGTAAACTGGCAGAATAATCCCTGTTGGTCTCTTGAATTATGGCAACCCCCTTCCGTACGCCATCTTTGCATTAATCCAATGTGGTTGGATTATCGAGCGGCCCAAGAAACGCCATGTTCGCCGCCAACTGAATGCAGAAAGACGGGAAGATTTAGTGGGAAGCCAATCTGTGGATCTGACAGCGACTGGTCGGTGTTGAAGGGGTTTATGTTGCATTTTCTTTTTGTTGGTTAATAAAATGCGGGCACGGGAGGATTTTGGCTTGGAGATCTATTGATTTCGGCAGACGATTCGGCGAATGGCCAATTAGAGAATCAAGCTGTGAGTACCGTCCAAGCATTTGTCAGATTGAGCTCGGGGATCTTTTCTAGTTGACAGATGCGCGAATAGGGGGCCACCGATTGAGGCCGGGCTTTCACGCTTGGGCCAGGCGATGCATCTGCCAACTGCGTCGGGCAACCAATGACAGATTTATGAGGGCATTGATCTTTTATCTCTTTTCCTTAGCTCAGCTGTGATTCGATAGCTGGAGCATCAGGGCTCATTCATTGAGTGCATCCTGGTGTTGGTGGTACAATGGTATCGGGTCTATTTTCTAGTTAGAGACTCGTGTTCCTCAAGCGGCCTACATCATCTCCGTCCCTTCACTTATCTTCCCATTCCCGCAATGAAGCCCCCAGGCAGCGCTTTCATGAAATTTACTCAATACTCTCTTCCCCAGAACGTACTCTCAGCTAAAGCCGCCGTTACAGTGCATGTGAAAAGGATCCACACTCTCCTCAACGCCAGTGCGTAGGCTGCCCTGACCGCAGCCATCTAGATGTACCTGGTCCAAGCCACTCAAGCCTGTCACGGTAGATGCCGCTTCTTTGCCTGATAATTTTGCAGCAATTAATTCCCCGATTGCATCTTTCGAAAGGGAAATTTGCGACTCCACTCCATTCCGGCCACCAATCACAATGGGGATGGCGATTGCTAGATTACATATAAACCTGAAGGCTTATGATGCGGTTGCGTTATCCCGAGACGAAACTTGGGTTTGTAAGGCCAATAGAGGCCCGAAAGAGGAGAGCCCGGTAACGATTCTTGCAAGAGTGGTTGAGCGGGAGCCAAGATGGATGAACAAGCCGAAATCGAGGAGCATTAGGGAAATTCGTATCCAGATCTACTCAACGTAGGGACCGAAGATGCGGATTAGTATTCCGCTAATTGCGCTGCTTGCAGAGAGTGAGGCTTCGAAGAGGATGATGAAGAGTCCCGCTTTGAGAGCGGAGTAGTTGTGGACTGCTTGTGCGTAGAGGGGAAGGTGTAGGAAGCGGAGAAATATGTCTGGGCGAGCGAAGCGAGCAAAGTCGGACGAACTGGCTATTAGTGAGTACATTCTTCCCGATACATATACATACCAAAGTATGAAAGAGCGCAACAAAAAGTGCGGCAATGTTCAGTCTCCTCTTAAAGAATCGAAGACGCACCACTGGGTGTCGCGCAAACTTCGCCTCGTTGAAGAGAAAACGCCCTATAACGACAACGCCGAATATGATCAGATAAAGCATTTTCGCAGAACTCCAGGCATAATTACGCGTCCATGATCGCGGTTACGGAGTTAAGCTTTGTTTTATCTCTTACACACCACGCCCATCTTGGGTTGCTGATCATCGTGTGATTCCTCCCTCAAAGGACTGGCAAGTGGAGACAATTCGTGGCAGATTTTGTCTTTCACACTTGTACATCGATCCTGGATTTTATCCATACCCATTGATGCTAAGATATAATTAATAGTAAGTCTTTGAAATTGACGCGCGAAATCTATGGTTTTCTTCTTCTTCTTTCAGTGAAAACCTTTAATGATGCCCCCCACCCCCTCTCAAGGAACTCTCATATTCTGTGAAAGGGAGGAGGATGGTGAACTCAGAAGGATTAAACCACCACCCCAAGAGATATCATTGGTTCCGGAATCTCTCTTTACCGGGTCTGGGTCTGATTGACGAGGAATCAATTGCCCAAAGAGGGCATCTATGTGTGGAGACTTCCTCACAATGATGAGTGATCATACATGACTCAAGCAAGTGAGATCCAGTATTTTTTGTAAGCAAAAACATGTCAAATAACTACCAAAAAAAGGAGGATTTTGTGTGTTCATGAGTTGGCGAGGAAAGCGGAAGAAGACTGTTGACTGCAAGTGGCAGTCGACTTTTTGCAGAGGTGAGACTTCGGATAAAAAGCTATTAGAAGCGCCCATCAGATTATTTGATATCTAGAAGAACTCAACGCTCTGAATATTCGAGTTCTTTTCATCAATTCAAGAATATACGTCTGGATGGAGTGGCTTAAAAGATACAAAAGTATTGTTTCCGTTTCGCGACAAAAGCTAAGCTGCGGTATGATGCTGTCTTGCGCTGCTGGTAGTGGAGGCCCTGAAAAATTAGGTGCCGTCGCCTAAATACAATGCTAAACGCGTCTCCTCGCCAAAAGATTCGAAACACTAATGGCCCTGCAGAATTAGCGCCCTTCAGAGACACAATCATTTTTCAGCGATAAATTTTGGTTGCTTTAGGCCAAGGTGTGAAAAGAACCTTGAAAGCTTTATGGCGAGATTTTTCTAATGCTATAATCTGAGTTTAGATTAGTTTGATCATCAAAAGGGCACTCTTTAATTGATCTTTAATTGAGAAAAGGAACCTGAGTTTTTTGAGTGAAAGGTGTTCGAATAATAATAAATCGAGCATTTGGCGACAGTTGATGAGAATGTTGTCCAAGGGGTTGAGAGAGGACTTGAAAGAAGGAATTAGAGGTAACTAATTACACCAGGCTAAGCGGTATGATGATGTTTTGAGGATGGCATTGAAGCTTTATTACCTGATTGAGTCTCTGCAGCACACCTCGTGATCGGATTAATATGCTGTATCATCTGATCATTATTGTCAAGGTCCGTGATGGTAGTGGACCAGTTGAGAAGTTGCTGCCGCAGATATTCTTTCATCTGCTAGCTACGTGAGTTAGGAATATTGAGAAGTGGTTTGGGAAGGATACGATCAATGCGCTCAGTGTGAAAGGAAAATTGGCGACTGCAAATCAGAGCTTTTTGAAGATATTGCCTGCCCAGATATATCGTCCGGTCGACGCGAGGCTATTGGAGATTGGTGATCCTAGGGAAGCGAAGGTGAGGTTTGTGGCTGGTGTGAATGCTTTTTTGAATTGGGCGGATGTTTGTTTACTTACTGAAAAGGAAATTTTATAGGAGTATATTGACATGTGCTAGTAATGTTTGCATGGTGGGAAATGGGGAATTTGACCTGTGGTCCGATAATGTTAGTCTTATAGAAAGACTACTCTGCACATACACTGTACTTTGAGAATCATATCAACATGAAAATGATTTTATTGCTCGAAATTACTAATTCTTCTTGAAAATTAATCCTACGACAAGGGGTTACTTCTAACTTCCAGTTCCCCAGCATGTTTCTCTCGCCCCTTTAGGCAGAAATAAGTTTTTCCCATTTCTCTCATACACTCTCAGGACCCTTTTCTCCTCCATCTTGCACACCACCATACACTTTGCTGCCTTCGTACTTTTCACAGTCTCTTTAATCTCCGAAATAAGGCCTATCATGGTCCTCAAATGCTCCTGGTTACTGCTCTCCCAAGCTGGGAAATGCTCTTCCATATCCAACCTTTCTGGCTCCATTTCTACGAGTCCTTCCTTATGCCGGCCAACAAAAAGTTGGCGGGTCTGAGAGATCCAGAGCTGTGGCATGATCTCCTGCAACTTCAGATTTCCGGAGCGTGACTTTAGTTCGAGTGTGGTGTTATTCTCTACCAGACGGCCTCTCTGGATCACCTTGACTTCGCCTGCCGGGGGTGAAACAAATGCATTCGTCGAGTCGTGGACATAGAGACCTGAGAGTGCTTGATCAAGATCATCTACAGTTGAGGTTCCACTATCAATACCAAGGCCATCGTCAATATACCCATCTACCTCAAATCGGACAAGACATTCGATTCCAGCTAAGTTGTAGCGAATAATACGGTGATGTCCGGAAATTTCTTGTAGATTTGAATCAAGGCTCAAGAAAGCCTTTTCAAACTCGTGACCATAGCCAGAATCTCGAGCCCCTGTGATGAGTAGGATTTGGTTTTCTTCCCAGCGCGTGAAGAACATTGTGTCTTCGATGACATCGACATCGATTCGCCAGCTTTTTGGAACCTTGCCCGAAACAAACTGCAATAACTTGCGGAGACTGTTTCGATCTGTTACCAATCCGATAGGTTTCATGTTGAAGTTTGGGTGCATCGTGAGCAGGGCTTTGAAAAAAGGATCGAACGATGCTGAAGGGCTACGGTTCCTGTTTTGATCGATGAAGGCTTGTCCGTTGTCCTTGGTAACTTGATACGGAAGAATAGGAGGGTTCCATCTTGCTGGACATCCTCGAATCTAGTGTTAGTACCGTATCACGAGTTTCTACAAAGTGGAATGATGTTGTACCTGGGACAAAGATCACAGGGTCGTCTGAATTACTCCAGTTGTATGAAGCAACAAAACTAAAGCCCTTGATCTCTATAGGACTTGTTGTTGTTTTCCGAGCCGCAGACAGCTCGAATTGGTTCACCAATGCTCCGGAATTTTTCATCATTTCACGATTCGTGAAGAACTGCTTTCTCGCTTTTAATCCTCCAGAAGTTCTGGTAACATTTGGAGAGGCAGTAGCGGCTGTAAAAGCTATTAGTTCCTCGATTCCTAGCATTAAAGGAATAGCGAAAGCACCAATGGAGCAGCAGTAACGTACCCTTGGATGCAGCAGGTTTACTTTCATGAGAAAATCGACAGTGCTCTCCATATTGGCAGCTTCCCTTGAGCCACTTCCAGCAGGTGGGTGCATTTGGAGCCATGCCGAGCGACTGAAAGCTCAAATTTTTGAATATCTGGCGGAAAGTAAACACGTTAGGGCAAAAGGTTCAAGGGCTTTATCAGTATAAAGGCAAGGCGAAGGAGAGGAAAACGAGGAGTCAAGCAAGGTGCGGGGCGAGTCTTAAGTTTGGCCGCAGCCTTATCGCGAGCTCGTTTATGCCTTACGGGTGCTGATAGAAGCTTTTATGGAGGATAGGGCTGTGTAATACTGCGCAGGAGTGTTAAAATTGAAGTAGAATGTAGAATGAGGAAGCGGAATCTTTTGATATCAATAGCGTGCGGGATTCAGAAAGTATTAGACTGACGGAGGCTTCATATACCCAAAGACTACCTACATACCTTTATGTCAGGTGGATGGACACGTAGCATGCTCAGTGGCCTGATCAATCGCGCTTTGCTTGGCAAAGGCGCTCAGCCGAAAAGTCAAAGGTGAAGTGATGATACTTTTTTATATAATTGGCTATGGGGTTTGGATATACCTAGGATGCTAAATTACTTTTATCTGGGTATTCACTTATTAAATTTATGTTAAATAAGGCCGGAAAGAGGTTATATCCGGGTATAGTAGTGTGTTTGCGGTGTACGTATAGAGTCTTATAAGAAAAAAGTCTAAGGCTGAGGACATAAAATGTTCTTCTTTGCCGTTTGGATTATTAAGGAAATCTGATAGTTCTATTAGTTGCATTATTAGTATTCGGAATTACGTGTATATTTGGATTTTCATTTTGATTTACAGTGATGGCTGCAATATTTATATAGGAACTTTTTGAGTACCTAATACTCAGATTATCTATGACCAAGTCTGGGTTTTTAAGAACTCAAGAAAGACTGACAACGCGAGGCTGATGGAATCGATAAGAGAAAGGAGTATAATGAAGTTTGCTCAGATTTCTTCTACCTCCATTATTATCTTAGACAATTTTCTCTTCAACTACCAGATGCTAGTCCTTCATTATATGGCTTCACTCCTTCAAATAAGAATAGGTGGTGTTTCATCTTGTGAGAGAATAAGTTATATTGGCAGCTCTCTCCAAACAAGTCCCGTGGACAGAGCTTGTATTTAGAGAGAGAGAGAATGGAATGTGCAGAGAGTGATGCATGTGTGAGACTGACGAGTAGAGAGAGGTATGGATTTCATTTTGGGCAGGGAAACATTCTGGGAAAGGGGTGACTTGAAACTGTGGTAGTTGCTCACGGAGATTAGAAAGATAGATAATAGAAGTTAGGTAGAGAGAAACATGGCCAAAGGGAAATAATGGGAATGTGGTTTGCCATACAGAAACGCAATTGTATAGTAGAATCCCCATCTCAAGTCTCGCCCCATATATTCCATAAATGTGCATGGATCTATCCTAACCAAACACTCTCTCCTGCTTCGCGCCCTTAACTTCCCCCGCAAAACTCACCCTATCCTTTGTATAAAACTCGACTCCCACCCCCTCTTTCCCAATATCCGCACATCCCCCATCCAGCCCCCCTGCCTTGATACAAGCCACATCCGGCATCAACTCCAGTTCCGTATACAAACTGCTTCCGCAAGTTCCGCAAAAGAAATGTTTATTTACTTTCCCTGAGTTGCCGATGGCGTCGTAGGTTTTGAGGGGGCCGATGAGGGGCGTATTACCCTTGGTGACGGTCATGTTGGCGCGGGGAACGACTACGTTGGAGGTGTAGGCGGAACCGGACCATTTTTGGCAGTCGGTGCAGTGGCAGAGGGCTGTGGCTGCGGGTTTGCCTGAGGTTGTTAGGTATCTTATGGGAGTAAAGACAGGAGAGAATATACCAGTGAATTCATAAGTGACGGCGCCACACATGCAACTTCCTTTGGTGGTCATTTTGAGGGTGTTTAGATGATTTGAACTCTAGGTCCAGAATTTGGATTGAGAGATTTCAATATTTGGCGATATTGAGGTTTCGAGACTTAGAGTTGAGAAAATGAAACTTATAGGCAATGGGCAAATGGGTTGCCGGGCTCCGAATGAGAGGTCGCTTGCGCTCTACGAGCTGCCATGCCGAATGGATCGTCTGCACCATGTACTAAAATGCACTTGCTCCCCAGATACCTCATCGAGCTCCCATGCACTGAGAAATTGACCTATCCCGGGCGACTGATCAACTGAGTTATACTCTTATCGGACATGAGGCGTCCTTCTTCGAAAACTATTTGGAATTACTGCATTGCGGGGTAACTGTACCCCGCTATCAGCGGAGACGTGGAAAGTCTCCTTAGTGCAGCATGATTATGAAGAGTATTGGAAAAAAAGAAAAGAAGTAAGGGAATGAGGGAGAGGAAAAGCTCGGATTCATATATTTGGTATAGTATTCCACAAGGTGTTAAATGGTGCAATCTGCTGCTTGCTTACGTACAAAGATCCTCGAGAGCGTTGAGTCGCCGTCGGTCTCGACGACGAATCACGAGGTCAAGATCTACTGAACCTATTTACTTACAATATGGGCGTAACCTTATTATTCTCAAAAAAAAAAGTATGGATGCTAAGGGTTAATGCATTGATGCTGTCGCTTATAATAAAGATATCAATTGAGCATCAGCAAAATCCCACCTGCTCTATACGTAAGTTTCAAGATATCTTCACACTCCGCAGCCTCAAGCTATGGCAAAAGCATCAAGTGCTTTATAACATACCAAGATAACATGGTGATTGGGGAACACAACCTTCTAACTGATATTTCTGTTATATCACTAATTCTGAATTCTGGCATATCGATTCATAAATCTTTACATCATAAACCACTCTCCATCTCCTTCTCTCTTCCACACTCTCCTTTCCCCCACTTCCCTCTCCCACCCTCCGATCATCCCAACCTACGATCCACCCCCTCCACCACCATCCCCACCGCCTCCCCCTCCGCCTCCATCTCCTCCACCTCCATCTCCACCGCCACCATCCCCACCAAAGAAGCCTCCTCCCCCATGATGTCCCCCACCATGACCACCAGAATCACCTCCCTGGAATGTTCCAGGCCCAGGATCGATATACGCCCCTCCGCTACCATCAACAATCCATTAGCCTATCATCCTCACCTGAGAAAGAAAACTATCGACAAGGGAAACAGGGAACAGAGTTAGGGATTACGCAGAGAGCAGAATGTGGTGAAAGCAAGGATTGTATTTGAAGGCGAGGTGGGTTTGTGTGATTTTAAGGAAGGCTGAAGTACATACCTCGCACCATTATATCTCCGGGCAGGCCTAGGACCCGAAGCGTTTGCGCGTCGAGGGGGTTTGGATCCGAAACACATTTCGTTTTCGATTTTATTCTAACAAGTATGGGTTTTCTTCGTGTTCTAGCGGATGATTATTTAGATTCCAAGTAGATCTCGTTTAGGGTGGGAGATCTAGGATATATAAGCGTTTGAGCAAGCAAGGCGCAGGGGAAGTGAATGCTGGGTGGGTCGTGGATCAAGGCCGGTTTGTGAATGTTGCCTGGGAGGATCGGCGGCTCAGCCGCTGATGGCGTGACGCTGTGACGTGCATTTTGACGTAAGGCTGAAGGGCTCGGGGGAGCTAGCGAATGACAGCTCATAATGACTCTACTCTGCAATCGAGGTCTGGTAGCTCGTAAAAGCGGCTCGGTACATTCGAGACACAGGAAAGGAAACGAGCAGTCTTTGTACCGCAAGCGGGAAGATGCAAGAGCTCAGAGTGAAGGGAATTATTGTATAGAATCAACTGGGTATGAGAATACTCAATACATGAAGGCTCAAATATTGTACAACCCACAAAATACCCAGTAGTTCCTTCCACTTTTGTCCACCTCAATTACCTATACACCATATTACAACAGCCTTGACCTTCACCCTTAGCTCAGCCACGCTGCGTCATCTTCTTCTGAGTCTTCTTCTGTTCGCGCTCCTTCTCCTTTTCCAGATACTTCTTCTGTGCCTTGGCATCTAGACCCTTCAACTCCAAGTCTCTCTTGATCTTCTTAGCTTTCTCACGTTCTAACGCCCTCTCCTCGGCCTTCTCTTCCTCATCTGCCTTCTGAAGCTTCCTAATCGCGTCCTCGCGAGTTGTTCGGACTTTGCGCATGACCTCCGGGCGGAAGTGGGCGGATGTGGCAAGGGTATCGGCGAGGCGGATGAAGTATTGGAAGAGAGGGAGGACATGGGTGTAATCGCCAGAAGATGGGACCTTCATCGAAAGGTAGAGGCGCTTCTTGGGAACGGTGTCATCGAGTCTGCTAACATTAGTTACTGCTTGAAGGGAAGGAGCCACCCACTTACTTCTGAGGTTGATCAATCGGTTGATCAGTGATGATTAAATGCTCCAACAATTCTCCAGCGTCTTCAACAACCTTGATAAATTCTGGGGTGAGCAAGAAATCGGTAACCTCAGCACTCTCGCTCATCACGGTTGCCCAGTTTGGAAGCTTCGCGCTGTCCTTGGTCGAGGTGATGGACACATCGTATCGATCGTCACGAAGCTGCTTCATGGTATCTTTGTTGACAATTGCCCAGACGAAGTTATCATAGCTGCTTTTCGCATCCTTACGAAGCTCGTGTGCGCCGGGTGCCTGGCCTGGTACGGTGAGGGCCTCTCGTCCATCGAATGGATAGAGAATGGCTTCCATGCGTTCGGCCGGCGCGGCCATACTCTCGAAGAACAAGCTCATACCATACTCGAAGACCATACTGATAGGGCTGTAGAGCTTCGGTAGGGTAAGGTTGAAGTCGAGGAACGCGACATTCTGGCGTCCAGTGGCATATGTGGAAAACTCCTGTAGAGACTTCTCCTTCAACAGTTCTTCTGGAAGCTCAAGACTATCGTTGGCCAAGCTCTTTGCCAAGCCCTCGCTCTCAACCTCCTCAGCCGTGGGTCGCTTTCGACCTCCGAACCCTACGAGCGCAAACTCTTTGTTCAGAACAGTGGCATGCGCGGTGATCCAAGACTTAGCCCTCTTGCGATTTATGCTCGTGCCATACAGGTGGATAGCAACAATGACCAGAATAAGACCTAGGATGACACCCTCCTGCTTGAAGTCGCTCAAAGAATGCCGTTCGTGAATGTTATACCACTTCGTGTACGGAACGGCAGCTCCAGTTGGATAGGCTCCAGCTCCTGTGAAGCTTGCAACAGATGGGATTGCTGAGAGTGGGGTAGGGGACGGGTCTGGAGCTCCAGCAAAATCCGCAAAATCTGTCAATGGTTAGTTTTGGTTTTTAAAATTGCGTGAGGCTGCATACCAGAATCACCAGCTGGAACTGGAGAGGCCGATGGCTTCGAACCTCCAAAGAGACTACCGAGAAAAGCTTGTGCCATCGTGTGCCGTGCACAAGTCAGTGGATGACAATTGTGTGAAGATCCAGAATTGGGAAGGATGCCCGGGGAGTGAATACTTTGGCAAAACGGAGCTAGTCTACTAGTGCGGATTCTGGAGTATTTTGGAGTGGGTGGATGAACCTTACCCGTTGAATTATCAAATTCTCCCCACCAACACCCGGTATTTCCCCATCAGGTAACTTAAACGATATCAACATGGCTGCATTTATCCGGGCTATAGCTTGTGCTTGCTTTCCCTATTGCTGCCAGGACCACGAAGAAGACTCGTAAGTCTCCTCAAAGGAAGGCCCCCAAGTCAACCAATTTTGACTCTTCGGTTGTCTAGATCCAGTACCGACCCCGATCTACGCCCCCTCCTCGATCGGTATGTACCTACGCTCCATGGAGTATCATTATCTATTTCAAGATCGATCAACACTCACTCTACTTTTAGTGACTCCCCGATTCGAGGTATGGTAGCGCCCAAGCGAACATACGGCAAGAAGAAGGGTGTTCTTAACTTCAAGGCCGCAGCAATCTTTGGTACCGTCGCTGAAGATGGATCATCCCGCTCCCCCCTCAATGATGTTACTAGTGCTATTGGTAACTTGAATCTTAAAGATGGCTTGGAGCCTCCCTTGCTTGTTTCGGATTCTTTCAAAGAATCACTTGGTCTCGATGAGCCTGGTCCCGCTGCCCCCAAATCGGGAAAAGCAATTGCTCGAGAAAATCAGAAGCAATCAATCGATGATGGAGATCCAGGCCCGGTCGTCCCCAGATCAACCAGGGCTAGAAAGAAGATTGTTCGAGCCACTGAGAAGCACTCAGCAGATGACGCCACTGATAACTCCCTACAAGCTCTCATCGACTCTTATAAGACCGATTGTGGTAAAGCCCTTACAATTCGGGAGTGGAAGGACATACTCTTCATCGACACCCAGGTTACCAAGATCGCAGAAGCTTCATTTGGCCAAGTTTACCGATTCACCACCAAGGGAGCTACGTCGATCATCAAAATTATGCAGTTGAAAGTTCCTACGGACAAAGTCTCGATGGACTCTGAAGCCGCTGTACACATTGATCAGACTGTTTCTGAAATGAGAATTATGAACGTCCTGGCAGAAGTTCCCGGCTTTGTTAGTTTCAAAGAGGCCTTCCTTGTACGAGGAGTTCCATCTACGTCTATCATTGCTGCTTATGAGGCCTATGACGACACTCACAAAAACCCTTCCCTCTTCCCGCATCCCAGCTCTTTTGTTGCAGCTTCCACATTCCTCGTCATCGAATTAGGAGATGCAGGCAACGTGCTTGATGGAATTACATTCTCAGAAATCTATGAGCTTTGGGATATATTTCTGGGTATCGTTATGGCACTTGCACGAGGGGAGGAATTGTATGAATTTGAGGTACTTGGGTCCACAAACATCCGGTTCATCTAAACTAACGGATATATAGCATCGGGACTTGCATGAAAGCAATATATGCTATAAGCTTAAGACACCTACCGAAGCAGCCTTGTTAGCTCCAGGTCCACTCAAGTTCGGTCGTTCGGGCTTCTCCGCTACTCTTATCGATTACGGTCTCTCTCGCGCGAAGCTCTCAGGAGGTGAAGTCATCTACAATGATCTCGACAAAGATCTCGCCATCTTCATGGGTAGAAAAAACCATCCTCAGTTTGAAAGCTATCGTTTGTAAGTTGACGTTATATATCTTCGTCGAGTCTAGACTAATTCGTTTTTAGAATGCGCGGTTACATATTGACTGGCAGAAAGGTGTCGCGCACAAAAGAGTGGCATCTCCAAGAAACTGTCGATGCGAAAGACGTAGAGCACGGCTGGATCGCACTTACCTGGGCTGCCTTCAATGCTTACAATAACGTCATCTGGATTAGATACATCTTCGACTGGTTGGTAAAGCGATATAGGAAGACCGCGCGAGATGCGGCTGGATTGAGAGAGTTTGAGGAGGAAGTTGAGGAACTTAACCATCGATTAAAACCCCGAGTCTCGCCCGCAGAAAAGCCCTTTCACTCGGCTGTTGAGGTCCTTGATTACGTTTACTCGAAAGGTTGGGTCAATGAGGAACAGGTTGAGAACTATGGTGTTGACATCTCTTTACTGAGCGCATCGTCGGTCTCCTGAGATTTTAAATTGCCTGATTATTCGATCTTCTAAATCTTCAGGCGTCTGAATATCCGGTCCTATGATTCCTCGAAATCTTCTGGACCATTGGGAATTGATTATTGGGGGGGCGTTTATGGGAAGCATCATAACCAGCTAATGATGTACATATGAGGGGCTACTATGGCGTTACATTGTCCCATGAAGCATAAAGAAATGAGGGTTGCATAAGGTGGCGTTTTATACCCATGAGACAGTCGCAATCGAAATGTTCTTTTCAAACTAAAACGTGCAAAAGCGATGAATTTCGTGTACCTGCGACAACTTTCACCAAGTGGAAAGGTCTCCGTCCAATGTATGAAGTGTGGTGAAGCAATACCTCGGCCGACAAGGCTTGCGGGAGGATCAGGGAACGGCAAGCGGAAGCGAATCGCAATTCGCTATTCGAGAACCAAATCTTCTTTCTTTCGGCCTTTCGATATAAGAGCACAAATAATTGCTTACCCATATAATCTAGCTTAAGATATCTTCCTGATTTGGGTTTTTAGATTATCGTTCCTAATTACTATCCTCGTCATCAAGTGGATTACTGCTTTTTTTGCATATCTTGAAAACAACCTTGAATGCAGTCTCAATATTTGCCCCTCTTAGCTCAGGTTAATTAAATCAGCAGTTGCTCACTTCCGCACACTAAAACAAAACCCAGCAAAAAGGGAAATTTATCCTGAGTCTAGGATTCTTGAAAAAGATTCGAAAACAACTCGGCAGTCGAAGAGGAGACATTGGCCGCCGAGCTAATTTACACTTAGCCTCCTCTTTAATCCTCGTAACTTCCTGAGCATATTATTGGGGGGTTCGAGTCTTCTCCCCATTTCTTTGCTTAATACACTACTTAACAGTGCTTTAAGTTATAGGTGATGGCAGCTACGGTGTGAAATTTCTCCTGTAGTTAATTTGAATCTGCCACTCTTGGTGAGGTGATGGGGCGGGCTGCTCAGCATGATCTGTGATATATCTCTTTTTGAGTAGTTCCTAGGATCGAGGTTCTAGTGGGAGACTTGCTTGTAAATCTGTTCATCGCTGCATTCAGATGCAATTTATTTCTCAACTTGTTTTTTTGTCCTATATACGGAGGGAACATCTAATCGAGGAGGCCTGTCCCTCGTGCTCTTTAGTTTGCGTTTTTATATTGGCTAAGACGACGAAATCTATTGTGTTGGTCCTGTTGGCGGCAAAATCCATACTCGCTGCCATCAACATTGATACAAGTCAGTCCCTGCAGGCTTCCGAGAATGATGCTTCACCCAACGGCGTGCTCGATCTATCTCAATAGTACCTTTCACACTATTGTGATCGTTTCAACAACGCCATCCTCTTCCCAGAAGCTAGAATTCTCCTTCCACGCCTGCTCTGACTCCTGCGGATCCTCTACGTAGACAGAGGCATTCCTCCCCAAGACAAGCATACCGATGCGCCGAAAGGAAGTCGCCGATCTCAATGGCGCAACTATCATAGCCCACTCTTCATTATGCGATACTCCGTCGGCTTGGGGCATGTGCGGGACACGAGCCATGCGAATACATTTTACACTCCCATGAAACAGAGATAATTGAAGATCTAATACGAATGGGTTGCTTGGGATGTCAAAAAACACTTGATTCACTGAGTTGATGTGTTGTCTGATTTCCTGACCCGAGTTGTTGATCCTTATTCCAAAACGAGTTTTGTCGGGCATAACCTTCCAATGCTGGGTCGGGTCAAGCGTGTCCACAAAAATAGCTTCCAAAGTAGGTCCAGTTATCGTGATTGAGCCCCCTAGAACTTGGCCTGTGGGGTCATCTGTGGCCAGCTGTGTCCGCGCATCCGATACAGAAAAGAATATATGGGGGCCTTGGGGGTATTTCTCATCCTGAAAAGAGCCATTCTGTATATGAGAGATATTACCGTTAGTTGACGCCCATGACCACGACGGAGCATGCCGTTCAGCTGGAATTGGTATCTGAATTTCGGGAACTCCAGTATCACCATTGATCCACAATAGGTCTCTTTCTAAACTGTCACTCCAAAGCCCAGCCAGATATGTTGCCCGTGGCCTCAGCTTTGCCATCTGCTTTGCTAGCCCAGAAAGAGCAGGGAACTTGTCAGACAACACGGTTAAGCCCAGTGGACAATAAGTCTCAATTAATCTATGCCATGCCTCGATAAGGCTCGCGTTTGTGGATTGCGTGAGTAGTTCAAAATTCTTGCTTTTCGCATCTACTAAATCGTTCCGCTTGAAAATTTCACACTCACATCGCGCCAGGTGTCGACATTCCCACATAAGTTCAGTTTTCCCAAAACGGATGACGCGTGGTGATAGCATTCGTTCTTGCAACACCCACGCCCTTTTGAGTAAAGGCCAAATTTCGAAGGCTGGGTCTCCTTCCATGGCTTTGTTTGGGTGCGTGTTATCCGTTTTGCACACGATGAATCGAAAGTTGGTACCGGTTGATGTACTACCACAAATTTTGTGCCGAATTCTGTCTTTAAGAAACAGCCCTGCAGTAGCGTTTGGTGCCGATGTTGCAGCAATTGTTAACTGGGAGTTCTCGTAAATATTGCACATCTCTTTTAACTCTCGAATCCAATCGGCGCTATCATCTTGTATGATGCACAATGAGTCGATCCACAGATATTCGATATTGAGGGACCGGGCGACGATGATAGCATCTTGGAAGGTTTTTGAAATCCCTTCCCACGGAATGCAAGACTTATTGTCTTCTAAGTTGTTATGTCTGGTTTTAAGGACCTGAGACCCGCCCCAACAATGACTGGGACATGCGTAACCACCGGTGCCGTTGTTCGTTTCGAGCAATCGAATATTATCAAGGCTATCTCCGATGGCCAGCACTCTGTTTGGCAACCGAGATTCGCCTTTGGTAGAACAAGTTGCCTCATGATTCAAATAGCAGTCTTGTAACCATGCAGATGAAACATCAATGCTGGAAGGGTCGATTGTGTCGAACTGAGAAAGCCACAGCCACGAGCGCGATGACTGCGGAAACAGCCCCCACGGACACCGTATTTCTTGAAGCAAACTTAGATATAGAAACATGCGGGGATGACCCCAACTCATCCGCAAGTTGGAAAGTTTACTTACCGGGGGTAGAGAAAATCTGAACCTCTAATTCATTTTCCGCCAGGCCTTCTCCCAGTGCATGTCTGAGACAAAGAGTTATGTTGAAGTCCCCCCTTGAAGTTGAGTCTGATGGAGGGTGGAAATTAAACTTGAAGATTCGGTCATCAACGCGAACCTGCCAGAGATCGTCAAGCCTATCTATTGCTATACTCTCTGCAGCTCGGTACAATATCCGACATACTCCACAAGTCTCATGCTTCATGGACGAGGGCTGAAATTCATCTGTCAAAAGCTCGACCTTGCCCTCATCGATGAGGTAGCTTCTGTATTTGTAAGCCAAGATCTCGGGAGTGAACGAAACCTTGACAAAATCTTGTATTTGGAAGCACCTGGTGCATAGCGCGTTCGAGGATACTTCCTCTTGTTTCTGTATCGAATGGCTCGCAGACATCGGGATTGCTAGACTGAGCATTAGATGAATCAATGCGTAGATTGCCTCCAAATCGAAAACAAGATCTGCTCGGAGTCTGGAGAAATTATGCAGCAAATAAGACAATGAGTGTTGCGAAAGTCGTCATTTTGAGGATTTTATCAAGATACAACTGATGAAAACAATCCTTGCTGTTGAAGTTAGGGATGCGATTTCAGCTGGCCGTATGTTGAATTTGCTATTCGTCCTTGGAGATAGATCTTGGAGTGCTTTGTCTCACACAGACGCCAAGATCAAAAGCTGAAAGCTGAGGACGCCCCAGCACTTCTCTTGAGCGAATGGTAGTTCACCACGACGCAGGTAATCGCAACTGTATTTTTTTTGTTACCACTAGAAAAGTCATGCAACCAATGAGGCGATCTTAACTTGACGTGGCTTGCATAAGCCTGAGCGGGAGGCTGATGGCCATGTCTTATGTTTTCACGTGGACTCCCTTCTCAGCCCACGATATTACCATGACTTCTCTGTTTCGAGCTCTGTGGACTCAAATGCATTTATCAAACTTTAAAAGGAAGCTTGCTTCGGTACTATCCCCATCCCTCGAAATGTCGCAATCTCTTACCCGCTCTGAGATCGATGTAGCGATCGCCAAGTATGGTTCGACGCTACAGCTTCATCCCGATGAGAAATACGTAAATTGCTCAGTCGAGTGGATGCTTTCATACAGCATTCTCATCGACACAAAAGACAAGATTAATAACATCATTCACCCAAGCCCCGAGCAACTACCACAAGGCCTCCTCAAGGCACACGATACTACCTAGAAGTCGAAGACGCGGCGAAGCCGGGTAACTTCTCTACGGCAAAGGCCTATGTCAATGCATTTTGGCAAAAAGGAATGACCTACACGGATCTTCAGTTCTGGTTCTTTAGCGCCTATAATGGTTACGGCACTATAAGATTCGGTAGCTTGGTGATGGATAAGGTGGAGCATCAAGCTGATATCAATCTTGCTCCACTTGGAGAGCATTGGGCCGACTGGGAATACGCTGGCATCCGGATCGATAATGCAACCAAAGAGTTGATCTGAATCATGCTTTTTGAACATGGTGGCAACTTCTTCGATAAGGCTGCAGCTGCGAAGCAGTTCAAGTTCGTCAATGGAAGTCATCCGGTGATTTACTCATCCTTGAATGGTCACGCGAATTTTCCAGGTGTCAGTCCCAATTTCTCACAGTATCTCAAAGTGCTTGGTAAGCCGGCGGGCTTGGACTTCAATATCGTTAATGCCACTGCTGATGGGGGACTACAAATTGACTGTTCGACCAAGTATCAGATTGTGGCAGCCGACTGGTTGAAGGGGACACCAGACGCATTATATTAGTGTTTAGGAAGGGCACTGGAATCAAGGTTGTATAAGCAGTGGTGAAAGAAAGGCTTCACATATACTAAGATCTTACAAGTCAAACTTTCGTGAAAAGACCTTAGATAGCTAAGATAGGCTTTGGCTGAGACTTTTAGTCATTATTTATGGCTTTGAAACACGAATACACCATCAAACATCTTCCCACTATCCAGTCCCAGCCGGAGCATAGTCATGTGAACATCCACCGAGCTTGTGTTTGATATTTTTGATTGTAAAAATGGCCTTTATTTAGAAATATTGCAGTAACTTCGACCAAGAACGAAAATGAAACTCTCAAAATCATGTGTGTGCCCAGTTTATGATTCTTTAGTCTCTTGCAGGGTCCGATTTTAGGACTGGGCCGCTGTTAATAAAGCAAGATTGGGTGATGTCACTTGAGTAGGGGGCTCGGCTAAGGGCGTGTTTGGCTGGCAGTTTCTGGGAGTTTAAATTACGAAAGGAACTTGAAAGTTTGGTATAACTTTAGATACGAGGTTATTGAAGTGAGGCTGGTTTTTCTCGGGGTATTTGCTTGCCGTCGATAACTTGTTCAAGTGAGAGCTTTTGCTTAAGACACGAAGCGCAGCTCCCCAGTCAATAGGAAGTGGCATGCGCCATGATTCTTGCTCTGTGTAATATGACGAAAGTCAATTGCATGCTGTTTGTGGAGCGTTTTCTATCCTGTGGGTAATTATGTTTGATTTATAATTATTTACGAAACCTTATATAATACTTCTATTTCGCACTTCACAAGAATACGAGCAAATGCGTATGGGTTATAATATGAAATTGCTCAAACGGTTTTTTAACTAAGATTACCTAAATAAAGCTTATAGAATAAAAGAATCAGCCCACCCTGACACAAATGATCGAAAGGAGAGTGATAGTTGGATAATGCAGTTTTACTAAGAAAGCGAAATGCCAAGTGGGTATTGATAAAGCCCACCACAGTTCAATACGGGTAGCTCGCGGTAGTCTATTTGAATCTTTCTGTTCAAACCTCCCCTCGTCTCCGAGTATTGAAATCTAGCTCCTGATGCAGGGCAAGGTAAAAGCTTTCCAAGATTTGGAAGAGAAGTAAATAAAGCTCACGATAAGCGAAGCTGAGTTGCTATTAAAATCAAACTGCATCATAGTCAGGAACATTAAAGATTGATTACTAAGTCAACAGTTTCCATAAAAAGCAAGAGGAGATGAGTTCATAGTTATGGACTCATAAAAGCAGGACAAGCTTTCCTAAAACAGAAGAAGTCTGGCGAGCGTGCTGGAAAGCAGGATTGCGAGAATCAATTTTATAATGAATTGCTATATACTTTGTGAAATATAAAATGGTATATTCAATGCAATTACAAACAAAGGTGTTGGAGATATGAATGATGTTTTTATTGAGTGGACTGAGGTCGCATTCTGAGACAATACGGTGAATGCAACCTGTGATTACAGGCCACTCTAAGGACACCTAATCTGTTCAGGCCTTTAGCAGAGGACTCCTTTGCACTGATATTCTGGATCTGTATCCTGTGCAATCAGGTACAAACAATTATGTACTCTTATTCGTAGGGTTCTTGCGGATGGTGTACTATGCGACAGTGGATTTATCAGGTGAATACAGCGTATACTCTTGACTTAACTTGACTTGACTCAACTTGACTTACTAGATCACAATAATAGATGGCCTATATTTATAGATATTGTAGATATACTAGAATCTTCTATATAGTAAATTATAAGATTATATAACTTTATAATTACTAATTCTTCTAGTAGTTTCTAGTATCTTCTAATAGTAATACTATAGTAATCCTAGTAACTTTTAGTAGTAAGTATCTTTGTAAGTTCGTTACCACAAGTTTACTGTTTTTACTAATAGACTTGGCCCTATAGGGCCTTATAGTGGCCATGCCCCTGTAAGTCTCCACCAATCGTTCTATTAATACTCCAACAAGGGTCACATTATTAATAAAGCTTAAGGTAAACAACCCCAGCCCTTGCGGTAATTAGCCATAAACAGACAACGGACGCTAACCTTAGCGCCCAGCCAAGCGAGGCTTGTTTATTTTCCTCGACCTCGCCAAATGTCATCACTGGCTTCCCCTCACCTTTTTACCAACTAAAAGAAGAAAGATGGCAGAAAATTCCACCACGCCTCCCGCCACAGGGCCCTTAACTTGCGATGAGATAATCAACATCATAACCAACTTCTACACCTTCCTTACCACCTACCCCTTCCTCCAACCCGAAAACATCAAGACACCACCAGCCTCAGGATGGCCTTCCTCAATCGTTGATGTATGGCGCAAAATGGGGAAATCGGAAGCAGTGCTTGACCTCCTCGCTCACCTCCCTTATATCGACGCCCCGGACTGGGTATGGTTTCCCGACACCAAACCGATCAATTATATTGGAGAGCTTCCGCTTTTACGACTCGATGAGTTTGGGTGGGAGAAGAAGAGATCACATTTTGAGCCGTGGTCTATTAAGTTGCCGAAAGACGTGTTTAGTTTGACGGAGGGGTACAATTATGGGAGGTGGTTGTTGGTGGATTTGGAAGCTGGTGAGTAATTTTGCGCGAGGAAGAGCACGAGGTGATTATTAATAATAATAATAGTATTAATAAGGTAGTAGGTACTATTACGAATTACTCCGTACTTGGTGTTCCGAAACCAGAGGGCGAGGAAGAGGCGGGTGATGAGGGGTGGCGGTTGTACCCTGCAGTCCCGATTAAGGCCTTCTTCGACGCGTGTATCGATAGGATGTCTGGAGCCTCAATTGGGAAAAACAGGAATTATGTCAGGGTTTAAGAAATGCACTGGAATCAAGGTTGACAGAAGACAGAAAAGAACGGAAGAATCAATAAAGGACGAAGAAATAATACCGTTCTCAGGCTGGGGAATTCAGAATGTTGCCGAATAGTCTCTCTATTGCATGAAATCCGAGGTCATGCGTTAAATCAACTAGCAACCCGATTAAGCAATTCGCGAAGTTCTTTCTGCATCTGATCTTTTGATTTCATGGGAAATTTTTTCGGCATACTCGTGATCAGTGGAAAGCGCAGGGCCAGTAGCTCGGCTGTCAGGATTCGATGTCAAGGAAGGTGTAGGTAGATGCGTCGTCGTATCTACCGTGATGGTTGCTGGCACAGTCCTAGCCATTCCCCAAACTGCAGCTGACTCAATTCCCAATGCATTTTTCTCCATCGAACAGTCATCATCAGCACACCTCTGGAACCCGAACTGCTCCTTAAGTTCCTCGTCCGTCGCCTTCAGGGTCGAGTTCGCGTCCACAAAGATGATGCCTTCGGGACCAAGGTCTCCAAGGCCGCCGTCGCGTTAGTTCCAATTTACCCTGTTTATCTTGCCGCTTGTGTATGACACTGGGGGCGAAAAGGCGTAGAGCCCTTCTGCAATGACGGCCTTTGAGGCAGGATGATCATCATACCAGGCATCATTGGTCAAAAGAGCCCACCTCGGGTCATCAATAAGGGAACTAGGCCAGCATGGGTTTGCACTGAGGCCATATTCATCACCGACGTCGAAACCCCCGTCGCCACTGAACTTCAGAACAAGTGCTGGCCACGTGATAACTTCGGTGAGGCTGGTGGTTCTACACCCAATAACGACCGAACTCAGGTACCTGGAATCGATAGTTGAGCTTCTCGGGGTCTCTGGGCAGATATTTGCGAATAGCGCACTAGCTAGCCCATTTTGCGTCTGCGGAATTGGTTCGTCAACTAAACGCATTAAATATAGGCATTGCGGTGCCTAAGGTAGTGATTCGTTAGGAACGATTTTCTTTGACTTCCCAGAGATAAAAAATTGTTTCTAAGATCTAAATCTATTTGTCTATATCTTCTAATAATCAATCACTTACAGACAATCAGCGCACTTCTACTCGTTATATCCCCACCAAATCCTCCTTCTCCACCACTCATCACACCTTTTCCCCTCTCCACTTCCTCACCACATTTCTCACACTCACATTCAAACCCCCAAACAGCCCTCAGTTTCTCCCTCCTCTCATCAACTCCCATCACCCTCTCATCGCCCCCAAGATAACTAATACACAACTCCTCCCCCACCTGTACATCCCTAGCTGCCCAAAAGCTCCACGTCCTCCCAACACGCCTCTTTTGTACATTAGGCGCACAGCTATGGTTCCAATAACTGGCGATAGGCCAGAGCCCGTAGCCAAAACATTCGCTTCCTGCGTCGCCGTCTTCGCCGCCTTCGTCGAGAGAGCGTAGACTGAATGCGTTGTGTGAGCTCCGGGCGTGAAGGGCACGGATCGAGGATTGGGCGATGCTAGGCAGGAGGGAAGCTGGGGCGGTGGCGAGGAGCAGGAGGTAGGCGGATATAGCTTGGTTGAGGGTGGTGGGGTTTTTGTAAGGGTGCGGATCCGCGGTTAGGTTGTCAAGTACTTGTTGCATTTCGGGATGGGAAGGGGAGGGGAAGAGACCGGAGAACATGTATCGGATGATATATGGATCTTCCAGGCTTGCCATAAAGCTATTTTGCGCAGACTGAAGTATCAGTCTTTGCCTCTTTGTTGGTTCGGTATTTTTACGACATTCCCGGATTCTTTGGGCTTCGCATTCCGCCTCCGCCCAGCACTTCTCTACTTCGCTCTCCCCAACCACCTGCTTACCCCTGTCACCGTCATCACTCGACTTCCTCTTCCGCCTTCTCACAAAGCCCTGCAGCCCCTCCCACGCCTCCGCCCTCACACCACTAATCTCACTTACCCAAGTCTCCTGACACTGAATATCACAAAACACGACTCCCATCCCCCCATACAAGCGCCTCAATCCCCAACTCCTCCCTCTATCATATCCAAAACACCACGCACAAACCTCCTTCCCATAATCCTCAAAAATAACACTCGCGAACGGAGGTCCTGTCGCCAATAACATCGTTCCTTGAGTTATTTTCTGTGAGGCAAAGATACCGCGGCCCCTCTTCTCCGTGTCCCGGATTGCAAACAGATGTGATGTTGGGTCGAGGGTGGATATAGACATGATATGAGGGGAAACATTTTTGAATTGGGAGAGGATATTTGGGGTGAGATGAGATGAGGTCGTGGGGGTAGGAGTGGGGGTGAATGATGTCGAGGATGGGTTTCTCGCTAAGAAGACGGTGTGGAATGTGGATACTTTACCTAGGGTAGGGTGAGATGGTTTGGAGCTACTGTGGGCCTGCATACCCGGGTCATCCGTGCTTTACTAGTGTCAAGGCGGGTGCTTTTGTGGAGAAGGGTAGAAGTGAAGTTAACTAGCTTAGTAGGAAAAGGGAGGAAAGTAAAAGAAACAAGCAAGCGAATTTGTAGTGTTGTGAGAGTGGATAGAAAACATAATCTATTTGTGAAAACCCAAGGAAAAATGCGAAAATCAGACCTAAACTCCCAACTCCGGACCAAAGCGTCAACGCCAGCACTAACGTGAATCCCTATACTTAAGAGCTAGGAGTTGTCGAAATAGCCGTAGAAAACGTACTCGGCTGCATAGTACTAGGGGCAGGTGTAGGATCCGCCGAGGCGGACGTGTACACAGAAGCAGTCGCCATTATCGGCCCAGCGCCTGGACAACTTAACACACCGTTATTATTGACGAGGCGTCCATCTACAAATTCCATTCCATTAGCATTCGATCATCTTGGGGAATACTTAGAAGTGTTCTTTGGTGTTGTCAACCACTTTGTGGTTCGTAGGTGGAGGTTTGCATACCAAGGAAAGTGCTTAACCCGTCCTTCAGTGGGTTTTTACCACAACTACACGCAAAGCTATTCCCTGCACTGGAATTTATCATACATCGAAAGCATTCTGTTCGGAGGTTGGATATTCCACCAGACTTCCACGCGCATTAATTAGCTTACTCATATAATTATCAAACTTAGTTAACGACTATGAAGTACTTACTGGAATGGGGTTAATCGCATAAATGTTTGAATCGTAAAAGAAACAGGTACTGAGATCGAGTTTGGCGGCTGGGAGGTTGTTGCATTGGTAATTCATCATCACATTGTCGGTTATTATCCAGCTGCTTAGGTCCTGGCAGTTGGCTCTCCAGGCACTGGGATCATCCTGTCCGTGAGCGAAGGCGATGAAGAGCGCTGTAATTGTAGGGATGGAAACAAAATACATAGCAACGATGTTGAATTGGTAAAGGTGATGGATGCGGAAATAAACACGAATCAGGGACCTATTATGGTAGTGGTGTCTTGTGAAGATGATGATATTGATTGTAATGATCTGAGCAAAAGATTGGAGGTAGTAGAGACGTCTTTATACATCTATTCGAATATTTGAGGATGCTCATACTGCGCCAGAGTAGGAGTGGAATTCGTGTAATCGTTTGGGAGATTCCAATGATCCATCCTCTAGGAATGGGTCAGAGTCTGAGCGGAATGAATTGACGATACGCGAAATCGGGGCATCACCTTAAGTAGACACGGATTTAAGTTCTGCACCTGAGATGCTAGGTCCCTATTAATCAGTCGGGAGACATGTAGAGTTTTGGGGGCTCTAGAGTGCTTGCTGAAGACGAATTTCAATTATATGAAAAGGAGGAGTGAAGTGACGAAGATCCGTCTCTTGGGAAGGGGATGGAATTTGAGCAGGGCGAATAAAATAAAGCTACATTAAAGCTTAGGAGGCTGAGTTCCGCAAGTTCTTGTTAGTGGATTGCGCAATATTTTTCAGGGATGTTAGCCCGTAGTGATAGAGGCTCAGAGCTGCGCATCGAGGTTCCTCACGCATTGGCGAATGCTGGGTATTTAAGCTAACAAGGGTCCGCAGTCCTCACGAAGGAGCCAATTCTTGTTCGATCAGCTTACGCAATGTTGAATTTCCGCTGAATTTCCGCCTTGTTCTAGATGAAGATGCTGGTAACTAAGCCACCAAAATTCAATTTTTGACTCCCTTAGGAAGATTCATATTCTATATCATTCCCAGAGGATAGATTATCGTAAGTTCCGTCTATGGTTCTCGGTAGGAAACTGAGGGTTGTATCCTTCCGCCTCAGTCCATGTTCAAGCCTTCATAAGCAGGTAGGTAGACCACTCATGAACACTTGAAAGAATTGGAACTATTTGTGAACCGGGGCTCAAGGGAATTGAAGTATCCAGGGACAAAGTCTGCGACAAGACCATCGCAATGCTTGCCCCTATGTAATATCGGTCTAAAACAAGGGGTGCTTACAGAAAGAAAGTACAGCCATAGTCATAGCCATTGAGAATAGACGATAGGTTAATTGCTAAAAAGCTTGGGAGGCCGTCTAAGTCACATCGCTTCACGACTGGTGTTCTCACAGCATGAGGCCCCGGATGCACGTTAGCAGATGAGGGTTTCTGTGCCGGATAGCGACTGATCTTCTGGGGGAGTTAGATTGCCATACCATCTTTGTAACCCACTCAGGCGCAAGGTAGAAATGTGTCATTACTTTGCTGAAGACTCGTATCACCTGGGTTTTCTAGGACTATCGCCATCCAAGCGAATGCGTGAAAATATCAAAATACGATGAAGACGGCGTTTGATGTCGGAATGAATGGGAACAGACGAAGAATGTTGAGTCGTCTACTGCATTTTCAGCGTAAATTTGGTGAAACACGTTCGCTTGAGCTGCACCACCTCGAGCAGAGAGGGCGAGTTTACGTCAGGCAGCACAAATCAGGTGCAAACACGCCTACTAAGCTAGACGTCCGGTTATTGAGGAAAGTGGCCTGGCGAATGCCGAACGAAAAGACTGCATCTTGTTAATAGGACAATGTCTCGATGGACACGACCCTAAATTCAACATATATCATGTTGCTGTAGGAGTACCCTGGTATCCTACGTTTACTATATACCTGTATTGCTGGATGCTCTAATAATACTAGCGATAGCGGTCTTTCGGCTCGTCTTATTATGCACGTACCTTGTCCTCAATTGCTCATTTCCTTGACACGGAACGCTTGGAGTTGGCGTAGATTTTCGCTGAACATCTGACGACGCTTCATCGCCGAGTCAATAATCAAGCTCTAAGGCATCGAGGCTGACAAGCTTGACAAGGACCTCTGGTATATGGTCTCGTGTTTTTCTACGCGGGTTGACGCAGTAGCTTCGAGCAGAGGGCGCAAGTTATCACATATGATTGAGGTGCCTACTTCGCCTGCCACTTCAAATTGCACCAATCAGCGCAACAAGATACACTGTGTAACAAAACGGACAGCATGAGAATAGGCAGAGACATGAGAATATACTCTATGATTAAATCACGGATTTTGATTGCCACAACCACAATTTGTTGCAATATTTAGGTACCGCTGATGTATGCACCTCCACGGCGCGTCAACGAATCGCTGGCTTTGCCAGGACAAAAGACCAACACCCTTTTATGCAGGTCCCTGAAATCTCCAGAGAACAACCCAAAATAACGGCATTCAAAATTTTCAAGTCAATTCATTGTATATCGAGCATCCGTTGTACCATGAACTACAATGCACGACATACTTGCATCGCATCAAAATTCAATCACGTTACGCGGTCTCTTCTTCCCATACAAATTTGTATGAGAGAGAGTGGCCCGCTAAGAAATCTTCAATGATCCTTGTCGTTGTGGCTTTTTGGGGTATTTGGGAAGTTTTCTCGAGTAATCAAGATGAGACAGAGGGCAACTGAGATTCAGGCTGCAGGAACAATCATGTGACGCGGATTTTCCATTAATCCGTATCTCGCTCTTATGATCATCGACGTCAAGCCATGCGTTAAAAGGCCATTTTGCCGACAAGAAGTGAATCTGCCTCCGCTTGTCGCCCATTTTAATCTTTTGCTCGCGTGTTATATTTAAATGATATTGTATCCCCTTCAGCTCAGATGCAGCAACGATAACGCCCAGCCTTCGACGACAAGATGGCGAGTACCATCGACAAAGTTCGCGCCCTGTTTAAGGACACGGAAGCCGAGCAAGAGTACCAACCTGTCGAAAGCGATCCCAACGACGAGTATGTACGGAGACCCGTTCTAGTTATCCCGGACTCAATCGAGGAACCGTTTTCATGGTTCGAGTACTCCATCTTCATCCTCCTGGGGATCGCTATGCTTTGGGCATGGTGAGTAGCATCCCTCCACGGCCCCCCCGGGCAAAGAGGCTTGTCTAACCTTTAAAAAGGAATATGTTCTTGGCCGCAGCTCCATATTTCCAAAGTCGGTTCGCAGATAACGAGAACATCCTCGCTCATTTCCAGTCCGCCATTATCTCCGTCGGCACAGTCACGAACCTGGTAGCGATGGTAATTCTGTCAAACATCCAATCGAAAGCCTCATACCCCAAGCGAATTATCTCCTCCCTCATCTTGAATATTATAGTGTTCTGTCTACTTGCAGTTTCAACTTCCTACTTCCGAAACATCTCATCGATAGGATATCTGATATTTACGTTGATCATGGTATTTTGTACATCCTGCGCAACTGGGCTTTGCCAGAACGGCGCATTTGCATTCGCTGCGAGCTTTGGCAGACCGGAATACATACAGGCAATCATGACCGGGCAGGCTATTGCAGGAGTTCTTCCGTCAGTCGCACAGATAGTGTCGGTACTTGCTGTTCCAGAACCAGACAAATGGGCGGACGCTACCTCAGAGACAGCGGTTTTGGCCAAGGAAAATACAACATCTGCGTTCATTTACTTCCTGACCGCTACGGTTATCAGCACCAGCTGTCTGTTTGCTGTTCTCCCTCTTGTCCGGAAACACAATCGAATCATCGAGGGCCAAATGTTGGAATCTATTACAAGCGTGCAAGAAGCAGAGCAGTCCAAGCGGAAAGTTGTCGGAATGTGGACACTTTACAAGAAACTACATTGGCTTGCAGCAGCAGTATTCCTCTGTTTCTGCGTAACAATGTTCATGCCTGTCTTCACCCAAAAAATCGTATCCGTTGTACCCTCCGATCAAGCTCCCCGCCTTCTCCAGCCAAACGCCTTCATACCCCTCGGCTTCTTAGTCTGGAACCTAGGCGATCTCTTTGGCCGACTCACGACCCTCCTCCCCATGTCTGCAGGCGGAAGTCCAATCTTTCTATTCATCTTCTCCATTATCCGAGGAGGTTTCATCCCGCTGTACTTCCTTTGCAATATCGAGAATAACGGCGCAGTCATCAAAAGCGATATCTTCTACCTATTCGTCATACAGCTTTTCTATGGCGCTACGAATGGGTGGCTAGGTAGCTACTGCATGATGGATTATCTAGCTTATGTAGATGACGGGGAGAGAGAAGCTGCAGGGGGATTCATGGCCGTAAATCTCGTTGCGGGGTTAATGACAGGTTCTTTGATGAGTTTTGCTGCTGCAGGAGTTAAGTGATGTGATGGGTTGAGGTTCCTGTGGCATATTTGCATTGCGTGGCGTTGGGAGAGGAGGCTCGAAGGGATTGGGCATTGAGGAATGTTGGGGAGATTAGATGACCTGCATATGATATGGTGATTCTGTGGAGTTGGTGGAGTTTCGTGGGTCATTTATTTGTCCAGGTGCATTGCTTCTAACTATCATGTTGTGATCGGTGTGCTAGCTGCACATGTACTTTAGGGAGAAGAGAATGCAAAATGCATCAAATCCTTGTAGTCTGCTAGGTATTCTGCATTATTGAAATTCTTGCATTGTTTGTTGTCCAATAAGTGTATTGCATACTAATAAAACGATAGACCATTAGATCTGGGAGATTAGACATGTATTGCATTCTCACATTGTGGGACGAGGCTAAAAGCTTTCCTCTAGATCTGCTAGCTGTATCACATATCTTGCCACATAGCCTGGAGAACCACTTTTTATTTTGGAGTTTGCAAAAATATTCTTAATTTTGGTCTTTGTTAGACGTCATTGTTGGAATAATCTTGACACAATCTAGAGCTAAAATCTTGACTAGATTTAGTTCTAATATGTCACAGGTCACAATTTACAATTCTATCATCTATTACATTGTTATATTCAAAATCCCTCTCAGTGTCACAAGATTTCTGACATTTAGGTCACGAGTGTCGCGAGTACCTAGAGCAGATCAAATAGGGCTTTTATTAACTAGAATACTAAGCTACAGATCTAGAGGGCTAGGGAGAGGCTCTTATATAGGGGACCTCTAGCGAAGTCACGTGACTCTACGAAATTCATATCGCAAGATCGCTGAGCTTAATCGTGACAACGAGTTCAGATCCTGCTGTGCTTATAATTTTGACACAATCTAACAATTAAATTCTATCTATGAACTGCATCGCATTATAGACTTTAGCATATTTATGAATTTAGGAATTCTGTCACAAAGGACTTAAGTCTGAATTCTGAGTATATAGAAATTAAGGGCCTTTTATATCCCTTTATCTCTTCTAGGTCTAGTGTACGTGTTTAGCACATGATCTTTAAATTACGTGTCTCAGCTAAGCCTAAACAGCTGGAGGCGTCCTGGCGATTCTAGGTACAGCCAAAGGGCCTATAGCGCTTCTCTCTGATATCCGTCGCAATAAATTAATTTAGTATTTTTATGGATTGTGATATTTGAAAGCTTCTGATTGATCTCTCTCTTGAAAGCTTTCCGACTTGACTTTCTCTGATATTGAATAGGTATAATATTAATATCTTTCACAGTTTTTATATCTTCTAGTATTAAACATTATGTTCCCCTTAGTCACACCCTCCCTTTATATTTCCTTCAATACTAAATGATCATTCTCACTCGTTAGTTCCTGTCACAGAGCTACGCGGCATGGAACGGTAACAATGCAGTAGACTCTATTCTTAGAATAATAGGTACAGAAGAAGGTGCTACAACAGCGTCGGACGTGCTGAAACTATGAATCCTTACATAAGCAGGTTAGCCGTAGTAGACTGCCTACAAGTCCATAACAGTTCCTTCTTATTTCGACTTGCTCTGGGATTGCATATCTCAACTTTCTTCGGTCAGCACCTTCCCGCTTGAACTTCTCAACTATTTAACCCCTCAAATTTTCCACGTTCCTTCTTCAACTCTCTCCCCTTTACAACTATCTCCCCTGAGTTTGAATTCACACTCCCCCCTTAAAATAACCGAGTACCCCCTGAATTTACCGAAATTAGCCGAGTATCTCCTGAAGTCAAACAGAAGTAAGTTTCTCCAACTCAATATCCTTCGTTCATTGACAAGCGCTGATTGTGCAACTCGGTTTCCGACATTCAGATTTTCGGATTCTTCGTCACCGACATTCTCTGATTGTTCAACTGAGAGTACGACATTCACATTCTTCGGTCACTGCAGAACATTGCATGCTTGAACCTGACATCATGGAGAAAACACCGACACCCAGCACTGATGGTATGATGGCGAGGAATAGCTCCACTGAGCCTGAAGTTGTAGAGGGCCTTATTGGTTATAAATGTAATGTCGATGGTTGTGGCAAACGCTTCCCAACTGCTCATGGCTTGCGGAACCATCACGTCCAGGTTCATGCAAGACCAGAAGACAGACCATTCCTCTGCTCTTTTGCTGGATGCATCAGAAGATACTCCAGGGTTAAAGATCTTCAGAAACATATTCGGGAGAAGCATCACAGTCACCAATGCCAAGTTACAGGCTGTGGGATTTCTTTTGCTACAGCCCAGGCATTAACGGTGCATGAAGTTGAGGCTCATACTCTATGGAGATGCACCTCTAAGACTTGCAGCTTTGTCTGCGGAAGTGGTGATGAGATGTCCACCCATCGCAGAGTAAGTTATTCTTTCTATTGCTGAGCCAGGAAGTAACACATATAGGGAGTTCACAAGAATAGGGACTCGATGGAGTTCTACACTAGAAAGTCCTCAAGCCTACCGATTTCTTCCTCCCATTTGCCAGAAACTAAGCCATTGACCTCCTCCCAACCCTCACAAGATCCGCTCAATGACCTGATGTCCTCCTCCCCATTGCCACCAAATACGCAACCGTACCCCTCCCAAGATTCTTTAAGTCACTCTCCGCATTCCACAGCCTCCTTCCATCTCCGCCAAGAGCCAAGTGCTTCTAAGGCCGGAGTTCATACTCACTATGACCCAGCAGACGCACTCCCAAAGCAATGGGAGTGTCCAGCTGCAGGATGCCATTTCCGCCATAGGGCGAGATGGGGTGTAGACCAGCACTGGATGGTAGGTCATGAGTCTCCTTTATCTTAGGCTATACTCTTCTTTTTGAATGTCGAACACAATTTCACATAATTAGGATCTGGACATTTGAGTGAGGGTCAGATCCTTATCCTGATTGTCGGTAAAATTTTGACACATTCAAACTTGTTCAAGGAATGGGCATTTTCTGAAGCCAAAGCTTCCACGGCTATTTTTATTTTCTCATGGTCGGAAATCCTCTGAGACAATCAGCTCATTCACTATGTATAGGTTATCCACCAGGCGGTACCAAATCCGCGGTCACTCCCAGATCCATTAATGTCTCAGCAAGAGTGGCAGAATGAGGGTGAGCAATCAGGTAAGGCCGAACTCGCGTGTTCTAGGCAGTGTCGCTTAAACTCGCCTAAATGTCTACGCACGCTAAGCACATTGGCAGATGTCAACACGCCCTCGCGTTTCAACTCTTCCCATTTATATCGCAGTATTTCTTCTCCTCAATCTTCCTCATTCTCTCACCATATTTCACACTCTAGTAAGAGAGTTCACTTTAAGGACATATCGTCCCCTTCCCATAAGGGAAGTCGAAACCCGACTAAAGAAGCTGTCCCGGCCTCCAGATCCAGAACTATTGAAAAGGTAAATGTCTCCCCTAGTCTTCGACAATCAAGCAGACCGTAAACTGACACTCCCCAGCCTCTCCACCCTCGTCGACCCTCAATGTCTGACCGAGTACCCAACAATCAGGCGTCAAGCCATCGACATGTATCCGCTCCCATGAAGAACAAGGTACCAAGTGCGCGTGCTATCAGTAACATGGCCTTATTTGAGCTCCAGGAGGGCGAGCAGGAGTTGCTACCCACCCCTCGCCCTCCTCGCCAATTGAGCTCTTCTCCCGAGGTGAGTTATCTACTGTTTTGATTGTGTGACCATACTTGGAAAAATGACATCTCCAAATCCATTAATTTACTCTGCGATTCTTCGCGATTCTTCCATATTCCAAGCAACACTATCACAATACCTATGCTACTCGTAGTCGCACAATCAAAATGTTCAGGATCTAGCTAATAACTGCAGCCATCCATTACTTCCTCCGGCCCGCCCTCGCCTGTTCGCACTCCCAAGCGCCGCAAATCCGTCTCCTCCGCCATCTCCGATCCCTGCTATAATCCTGATGACTCGGACTCGGACATGTCCTCCCCCGAACACCTCGCCGTCCCCCGTGTCTCTATCGTCCTCCCCGGTGCCGGCGGCCCCATCCGCAACACTCTTCCCGACCTCGACTCCCTCATGCATTTCCCGGTCCGCACCCCCGCCGTCCTCCCAGCCAACGACGTCAAGAAACTTACACGCACAAATGCAACCTCCATCACGACCTCTCTCCGTAACCAACGCAAGATTGATGAGCTCACGCGTCGTGATGAGGCACTTGCTCGGGCTGAGGAGGTTGAGAACGCAGATTTGAAGCGTAGGGAGAAGTATCGGTTGAAGCGGTTTCCAAATGGTGTTGGCGGTATTGTGCTCGATTTTCATCACAGTACAGAGACGGCGCCGATGAGTTTTGTTGAGAGAGATAGGGTTGAGGAGGCAAAGAAGGCTGAGGCGGAGAAGAAGAAGCGTCGTGTTAGCGTTGCCAGTGTTGCTTCTTCGGCTAGTGGTTTGTTCGTTCGTGAGCGTACTGCTAGTGCTGAACTTGGTGAGGATACGAATGGTGCGGATGTTGAGGGAGGAGATGTCAAAGGAGAATTGGGCCCAGGTGCAGGAGTCAAGCGCAAGCGTGCAACTACCCGTGCTCCAGCCGATCCCAACAAGCCCAAGCGTGCATACGTCTGGCGTGATGGCGGCAAGCGGGCCAATGAGCCAGGCGTCATCAAGAGAATCCAGGAGCGTAAGGATAATGATCGGAAGGGTGGCGGAGCTGGAGGTATGGCTGGTGGTATGGTTTCTGCTTAGGCATAGTTAGAGCATACGCAGGGGTCCTTGTGTATGTACATAGCACTGCAATGACCTTTACTATTGAGGAGCGTTGATCGGTTGCAGAAATGGCGACTGTCGCTGATTTTGCAACCGGTTGATGGTAGATAGCCTGATATACAATAAAGCGTTGATTTTGCACCGAATTCACTGTTTGGATGTATAGGTTGAAGTGATACATTTGAATATAGACAATGGAATTAACATTTGATTGTCTAAGTTCTCTTCACACACCCAGACTGGATGTAAAGATCTATGATTCTATTGTCTCATCTTTTCCCACACATTCAATGTGGATTTTTAACCCCAATATCTGATTGTCTCAGTTTCCTTTGACACATTGAAAAAGTGTGCGGACAAATAACATTCAACTTTCCGAGAAATCATAAGTAAATTCCCAACGAGCTATTTATTGCAAGATTCCGCAAGCAGTAACTAATCCACTGATCTGATGCTTTGGCGGATGGCCCTTATTTGATGGTAGGGATATGGGTGCATAATAAAAAATCAATACAAATTCCTCTTTCGAAAAGTTTTTCTCAATGCTTATTAAGATGGAAGTGCACCTCATAATCTCTGAAATAAAACATGATCAATTTGGATGCATGTCAAAAACGTTCATGGTGCAAATAGCATACCAATGTAGGACCGCAAGCTGCGTAGAGACCAAAAGTAAATCTATGGAGAAAGATCTGCTTTAATGCACCAGTTTTCTCGATCAGAGTCTTAGAAGAGGTGTTCACATTTCCTTTTCTTCTTCTACATTTGGAAATAGCGTTGCACTAGAGCACGTCGTTTCGAGTATTATTAAATTCTAAGAAAAGAAGACCACGAGATGTTTTCAGATTCACCTACAATTAACTCCTCTAGTCTTATCTCTCGCTTAACAAAACGTCTCTATCTTTATTGCTTTTTTTTAACCAACGCACAACAACAACAAATAACTTTCTTGTTGCCAGCCGCGTCACGTCTAATCATTAAAAGCTTAGCTCGAAATATTATCTCAACAAGCACTGCAGAAGTTCGCAGGTACGTCTTGCTTCTGAAACGTTCTCGAGCTATCTTTTTCCTTGGTGATAAAAGCTGACCATCCACAAGCTTATGATCTTCGATCTATCCACCTCGCAGCCTCAATCCTCTAACTCCCTCTAACGATATGTCCGACGTTACTTCCCCCAGCGAAAAAGCCCCGGCCCTAGCCGTTGACAAGACTATCCCAACATGCGCCGTCTGCAACTCCACTGCGCCCCACAAGTGTTCTAGTTGCAAGGCTATCTCTTACTGCTCTTCAACTTGCCAAAGATCCGACTGGTTCCTCCATAAGTTGCTTTGCAAGGAGTACACGAAGTTCAAGGCCGATAATCCTCGTCCTACGGAAACAGAAGGCGTTGCGCATAGAATTGCATTGCTGTTTCCTGAGCATTCTTCCAAGATGAAATTTATCTGGCTTGCTTGCAACAAAAGCGTGGATGATTATGGACATTTCTATCATGAGGATGCCAATGTGTCAGCAGCTTTTGCAACACCAGGTGACGATAATCCCAGCACCGAGCTACATACATTAGATGGTAGTACCTGGGGTCCAGCTTTCGATCTCGACTACTCTGTGCACCTCTGGTGTCGATCAGGCTACATGGGTGATGATTCTGCGTGGAACCAAGCTGTGCTCCAGGTCTTCAAGACTTTGAACCAAGGGTTTGAAGGCTGCTGGAAGGGTCCATTGGTCTTCACGAGTCAAATGCCAATCGGCTACAATAATTACATGAAGAAGATGGTGGAAAGTGCTCATCAAGATTTTCGGCTCGATGACTTTCGCGTTGTATTTGGTTTCTTGAAAGGGAACAACGGAATTAAAAGAATGGATGAGGCTCGGGCCGAGTTGAAGGATGACGCTCCCAACCCCCCTACCCCGCCCGAAGAGATCAAGTACAAATTCGTTCGCATAGCCCACTTGTCACTCCCGAAGTTCAGAGGTGGAGAGAAATTCGGAGCTGTGAGAATACCAGCAACCTCACTCGCGATTACTAGTTTTCAGAGCTTAGAAAGCGAGATTGCGAAGCACATAGGTCTGCCTCTTAATATTTACCATATTCCCGGCGAAAAGAGTGAAATATTCATCCCTGATGTTGGACCTTTTTTCGACTTACCTCGCGTAGGTATCGCCGATCCTTATTACTTGTTGCTCAATGCCAACGCCAAGAACGAGTCCAGCTGGGCAAAATTACATCCTGAAAGTCAAGCTGTCTCAAATAAGGGAACCCTTTTGGTAGTCAGGGAGGATAGAAAGCAGATCACGCCCCATCAAGTTGAGGCTCTCGTTCACTTCTGTCGACATGAAGTCTTCCCAGCTATGAAAGAGGCTGAAGATGAACATGAGCGCAACGAATTTATCAAGACTTGGTTGTGCCAGGCTAACTTTGAAGAATTTCTTAATACGTTCAAGAAGCAGAAGGTGGCTCAAGGGGATGAATCTTGGCGCGATGTATTTTTACCTTACGACATCTGATTGCAACTTTCTGCACATTTGCTCATCGTGGACTGCATCCGATATCGAACCTCCTCCTTTCCTATCAGCGAGCTGTGTGTTTCTGCTGGTATTTTGCGAATAATTTCTCAGTCCCGACTCAGTCATTTCCGTCTATTCCTGGGATTTCGTGTCCTAGATAGGGAGAGGTCTCTGCTACACCTAAGAGTGCGACAGACCAATTCAATAATCTGGAGATAAAGAAATAAATATTTACTTGCGAAAGAAGAGGGTACCGAAGGAGTTTTTCTGCTTTGAATTTTGAGTATGGAAGTTTCTCCTTCATATATTACTTCGTGCCATAACCGCAGGACTTTTGTGAAAGTATGGCATGATTATAGTAACATGACCGACCAGATCCGCACATATGAAGGCGGAGATAAATTAGATGACGCGGCGGTGGACCCAACATGCAAGTGGATAGAACTGTTCCTTCTTAGCCGCCAGTTAAAACTGCGCAGAGACCTTTTCACCTTCCCCGTTTTTTTGTGAAGAAGCATTTCTCAGAACGGCATATTTGAAATTAATAACTTGGGGTTGACATTAATTCCAACCCAATGTCACAGGATATAAATAGTCCGTATAAAAAAGAAACATGGTAAAAAGACAAATGAGATGTATTAATCCTGCCCCTAGCTCCCGTTGGTAATAACAACCAAACGGCCAATTGAGAATTTAAATATTTTGAATTAAGAATTTAAATATTTTAAATTGAAAATTTAAAATTTAAGAATTTAGAAATATA
>Ga0182030_10002990_pt1 | contig 36087 bp, 40 predicted proteins | sample 812S3MmetaG_FD_121299 | JGI IMG/M metagenome (GOLD analysis project Ga0182030, IMG submission 121299) | Permafrost microbial communities from Stordalen Mire, Sweden - 812S3M metaG (Illumina Assembly) | ecosystem: Environmental > Terrestrial > Soil > Wetlands > Permafrost | place: Sweden...
AGCTCCAGCTCCAGCGGAAACAGCGCGTCGAATTCCGCGATATAGGGTGGCAGCGGGCGCGTTGCGCGCGGGCCTTTCAGCGGGCCATTGTGCTTGACCAGCCCTTCCAGCGTCTCCCAGCAGAGGTCGAGGCCGTCATATTGCGCGTAGCGGCGCTCCAGCTTCGTGACGATCCGCAAAGCCTGCGCATTGTGGTCGAAGCCGCCATACTGCGCCATGCAGGCGGTGAGCATGTCCTCGCCGGCGTGGCCGAAGGGCGTGTGGCCCAGATCATGGGCGAGAGCCACGGCCTCGGCGAGGTCTTCGTCCAGCGCCAGAGCCCGCGCCAGCGCGCGGGCGATCTGCCCGACCTCGATCGTATGGGTCAGCCGGGTGCGAAAGTGATCGCCGTCGAGCGGCACGAACACCTGTGTCTTGTGGGCGAGGCGACGGAAAGCGGTGGAATGCAGGATGCGGTCGCGGTCGCGCTGGAAGGCGCTGCGCGTGCGCGAGGGCTCCTCCTCGAACATGCGCCCACGAGAATTGGCAGCGTCGCAGGCATAGGGGGCCAGAGGCAGGCGGACGGCCAAGCTCGCTCTCCTGTCATTGAAAGGCCATGGGCGCGTTATTATGATAGGTGTGATTAGCGCGCGGCGCGGAGCCGGCGCAAGTCATTCGGGCCAAGGGCTCTTGAAAGGGCGGGACGACATGAGCGGGTCAGAAGCTGCAGGCGCGGTCGAGATTAGCGAGAACGCCGTGAAGCGCATATCGGCGATTCTTTCCAAGGAGCCCGCGGGCGCGGTGTTCCGCGTCGGCGTGAACGGCGGCGGCTGCTCGGGCTTTCAATATTCCTTCGCCGTGGACCCGGCGCCCGGCGCGGGCGATCTCCTTGTCGAGCGCGAGGGCGCGAAACTGGTCGTGGACGAGACCTCGCTGCCCTATCTGCAAGGGGCGCGGATCGATTTCGTCGACGACCTGTTGGGCCAGGCATTCCGAATCGAAAACCCCAACGCTTCCTCCTCCTGCGGCTGCGGCGTCAGTTTCTCGATCTAGCCCCCCGCCCCTGACGGCGGCCCGGCCGGGAGATTCCCTTGGAAGCGCTGTTCATCGGTCACGCCTATATCGACGTGAGCATGATCGCCGACGCCCTGCCCCACGGCGACGAAAAGACCGTGGCGAAGGATTACGCGGTGTCATTCGGCGGCAACGCCGCGACGGCCTGCTTCGCCTGCGCCAAGCTCGGCTATGCGCCGGACCTGCTGATTCCCGTGGCGCGGGACTGGCTCGGCCACATGTTCATGGACATGGCCGCGACCTATGGGCTCCGCGTCCATTCGCGGCGCGTGGCGCGCTCGTCCCTGTCCTTCATCTTCCCCAAGGACGGCAAGCGCTCCATCCTGCGCGCGCGCGACGACACCTATCTTCAGAGCTTCCCCCTTCTCGACCTCTCGGTGGCGAAGCTGCTGCATCTCGACGGCCATATGGGGGACGCGGCGCTCCATTACGCCAAGGCGGCCCGCGCCAAGGGCGTGCTGGTCTCGCTCGACGGCGGCGCCCTGCGTCCCGGAATCGAGGAGCTGCTGGATTATGTGGACGTCGCCGTGGTGGCGAAGGACCTGTGTCGGCAAATGCGCCTCACCGAAGCGGAAATGCTGGATTTTCTAAAAGCCAAGGGCTGCCGGGTCGGCGCCGTCACTAATGGCGAAAAGGGTGTGCTCTGGTACGAGGGAAGCGGCGAGGCGCGGCTTCTGCCCTCGCTGCATGTGCCAAGGGAAAAGGTTGTGGACACGTCCGGCGCGGGCGACGTGTTCCACGGCGCCTATTGCGCCAGTTACCTCGACGACCCAAGCGCATCCTGGAGCGCGCATTTCGAATTCGCCCGCGCGGCGTCGGCCCATAAGGTTCAGCATCTGGGCAATGAGGCCGGACTGCCCTCAAGGGCTGACATCGCCCTGGCCCGAAAGCATTTCGCGCCCGTGGAACGGGCCTGAACGGCAAAGTTGGGCGCATCGCCGCAAAGGGGGTTGGCAAATCGCGCCAACCCTTGCTATATGCCCGCACCCTAGATGTTCCCCGATAGCTCAGCTGGTAGAGCACGCGACTGTTAATCGCTAGGTCGTAGGTTCGAGTCCTACTCGGGGAGCCATTAAAATCAACACATTACGAAGCTTTTTAGGAAGGCAAGCCGCCTATTTGTCGGCTCCGGTAAGCACTCGGTAAGCGGAAACCCGAAACTCAAAAAACCACGCCCGCAACGCCTCCATAAGCGGCCTTGCCCTTTGGACCTATTTCACATAAAAATAGCGTGAATATTCGCGAGGGGCTCCCGTATGAACGTTCTCGGCTACGCCACCTCGCCGCGTGAGATTGTCGCGCTGCTCGAGAAGCGACGGTATGCGCTGGGTATCAAGCAGCTCGATCTAGACGCGGTTGCTGGTTTGGCTGATGGCCATTGCGGGAAGATTGCTTGCGGAACAAAGCCAATCGGGCACATAAGCCTGCCGAACTTGCTCGCAGCCCTCGGCCTCAAGCTGGCTGTCATCGCGGATGACACCGCATTACCGCGCCAGACGCGGGCGTTGATAGGATCCAGCAGGGGGAAGCCTCGCTGCGCCACTATCCCCGCTCCCGCTGCTATCCCCGCTCCCGCGCCTTCCCAGCCCATCCCTGACGCCCTCGACCTAGCCGCTTAGGGCTCACCCTCCTTTGCAACCGCAGCGCCATCTATCCGCACGCGGGGGTTGCAATTCGCGAAGGGGTGGCGGGGGTCGGTTGTGTGGACGGAGGGCCGGCACCCCCGCCCGGCAGGGGGAAAAGTCGACCTTGCCATCCTCAGGTCGACCCCAGCGCGCACAAGAGACCTCGGCCGGGCATCGGCTGACACAGAAATTTTTGGCTCGCCCCAAACATTTCGCCACCCCCCAAACATTCCAGCCTACCTGCACCCCCTCCGGCCTGCATATCCGGTTGACGGTTGAGTGCTGGGTATAATTAAATTATACCAGCCCAAGCAACGGTATAATATTTTTATCCAGTTACCAAATATATTTGCATTTTTACACTCAAACTACACTATAATGCGTTGACATATCTCGCAAATCACTTCAAACTTCCCAGGAGTTTGAAGCTACATCTAACCTTGAAAACAAGGATCAAATACTATGGCCGCGACGAGAAAATTTTGTGAGGTTCTTTCTGGCGCTGACATAATCACGACGATTAACCAGCGCGCCAAGGAGAGCGGCCTCAAGCTGGAGACGATCCTCAAGGGCGCGGGCGTCAGCTCTACGGAGTGGGATCATATTCTGGATAAGGCGCAGGGCGTGCACATCGCTCAGCTTCGCGATGTCTTGCGCGCTGCTGGCCTGGAGCTGTGCATCATCGAGTCGGCGACTCATGCGCCTTGGCAGGATCGCCATTCGCCGACCTCGCATCCTAAGCGCGAAGCTGGGCTCTACGATCATCATTTGGAGGGCTAACCGATGGCCAATCCTCCCGTTCCCGTCTCCCGCGTCCCGTCTCCGATCGACCAGCGCATGAAGACGTTGGCGGCGCAGCGTGCGGCGCATGAGGCGACTGTGGTCCGCAGCCCGCCGCCGCCGCCCGAGTTCACCGCGGTCCAGTTGCGCGAGTTTTACCTGGCGCGCGAGCGTGCGCTTCGGAATGGAGACAAATCATGGACCTGATGAAACGCGGCCCCGGCAAGCTTGTCGCGCGCCCTCCTGCGCAGCCCGAAACCATGATCGAGAGCCGCGAGCCTCCGATCCTCAACGAGCCGGTGTCGCTCGATGCGCGCCGGCTGAGCCACAAGGTCCAGCGCGGCCCTGAATGGAACTACCCGCGCCCGGCGCTTGCTGCCCGCTATCCTGGGGATGACGATGATCTGCCGCCCCGCGCAGCATAAGCGCCCGCACCTGCGCGATAGGCTCCTGGCCCGTCGCGCTGATGCCCTTGCCGCATTCACGGGGAAGGCTGCTGTCGCCCAAGCTGCGGCCGCCTCTACACCTCGTCGACACTACCCCGCCCGCTGTCCCTGCGCTGGGCTTCGCCTACTGACGGCGGCTGAACGGAAAGCCCGAGAGGCCCGGCGCAACGCGATCAAATCTCGCCGCTATCGCCAGGCGCATCTTGAGATAGAGAGCGCCCGCCATCGTCGCCATTACCAGCGGCGGAAAGCCCGCGTGATCGCTGAGCGGGCGAAGCTGGCGGCGCTCAAAGAACTCCAGCGCAAGAAGCTGGCGCTACGCAAAGAGAAGGCCCGCGTATATCAGGCTTCGTATTATCTCGCGCGCACTCTCCCCAGGAGGGTCGCCGCGCGCGCCGCTCTCCAATCGAAGGAATGCATCTGATGGGCGTCGCGGGTGGGATGGGACTTGCTGCAAGTGGCCTGACGGCGGCCTCCTGGCTCGCCAAGGGCGATCAAAACGCCACGAACCAGCGCCAGCAAGGCCAGTCGACATTCCCGCAAAGCCTGTATTCCGCTGAACAGGCGCAACTCGCGGCGCAGATGGGCGAGCTGAAAGCGACGCAAACTGACACAGCGATGCGCAATCAAATGGGCGAGGCGCTCGCGAATATGGAGGTTGTCTCGGCGAACTCTGGCGCGACGGGCAATTCCTCGTCAGGATTTGCGGTCGCAAACCGCTTTGAACAGCTTTCGACCGATGCACGCGTGACGTCGACTGACAACATACGCATGCAGTCCGAGGCTAGCGCGAACGCCGCGATGTTGTATGAAATGTCAGGCATGAACGCTCTACGGATCGCGAATGGGAACGCCCGGGCGTCATCTATGGAAGGGATGCTGTTGTCTGGGGGAAGCGCCCTTGAGGCAGCGACGGGCCTGCCTGGGTTAAACGGCTTTGGTACGACGGGTTTTGGATCGTAGGCGGAAATGCGCTGCGCTCTCGAAGCAGCCGGCACATACCACGACGACGCTTCCAGTGACTAGGTTTTCCAAATGTCGTAAAAATGCCTCCCCTTTAGCTCCTACCGCACGTGTTCTGCCGGCCCAAGGGTTTCTAAATGTCCGATTTTTGCTCAAAATGCAGCACAGAAATTTTGCCAAGCGAGCGCGCGTGCTCGAATTGCGGCAGGGATGCAGGTTTTCCGAATGTGAGGTCTGCCAATTCTAACGAAGAGCGGACGGCATTGGAGAATCGTTTTGCCGAAGCCAAAAAAATGGCCGTGGCAAGGGGAATAACTATAGAGTTTGATGCGTTCAGAATTGAAGTCGGCCGTTCTCGGGCCGTAATGAATCGTTCCTTAGGCGCTCTGAATAGCTGGGCGGAAGGCCCTAATCCTCTCTTACATTCATTTCACTGTCAGGTTGAGCTGATGGCTAGAGCCCCTACCGGAAGCAATTATGATCAGCAGAGAACAGCGGCGGATGGAGCGATAAATCCATTTTGTTTTCAAAAAATTAGCCCCGCAGCGCTTACATTGGATGAAGGCGGACTTCTTCTGTATGGGCCTTACTCTGTGATCCTCAAAGACATAGCGATCGAAGACCGTAGCTCTGTGTTCGAAGAGAATCCCTTTGAGTTTAATCAAAGGCATCACGTCGTCGCAGGTCAGACCGTTCCCTTGGGCTATCGTGCTCCCTGGGCAGAACGAGGCCGGCTCGCCGCTGTGAAGCTACAGCACCGAATTGAACGGGGAATGGAACCTATCAAATTTCCAATCATTCTTATGGAGGATCGCCGAGACCAACCTAACTGTGACTATGTGGAGGTTCACATCTATGGTCCGGTGAATCGCGCGTCGATCGAAAAGGTAGTCGGTCCGAAACCTGCATCGCGCGCTGATCAGCTCATCTGGCGACGCACGGCGCGGGCTTTGTGTAAGCTCGGTGTTGTAGTGGAGGAAACTCCATGAAAGCAATTATTTCCGGGGAGGCCGGCGCGGCTGCAATCCTCGAAAGGACTGTCGAGTTTCGTCCAACTGGGGGTAAACCAGTCGGCAACTTGCGTCCATATGATGTCAGTCGCGCATTTGACGGTTGCCACGACGTTCGTCTGGTCGACGTCAAGAGTAAGAGCGAAGCTGACCGTTTGGCTCATTTAGCTTGGGCAGAAGATCGGGCTCTCCGCCTGTTCTTGTTCTTATTTGACCCCGAAGTGCCAGAGGAAGAGCTCATCGAGTATGGGGAATGTGTCGAGGAGTTGATTTCACAGGAAGGAGTTTTGGTTCGCCTAGAGCAACGCCTATTGGCAAATACGATACCGCGTTATGTAGAAATTAGGAGAATTGAGCGTGCTACCGCGTCAAATCCAAAAACCTCGGACCTATTCAATCGTCTTCTTTCTCTCCAGAGCAGTGTAGCACGTGTCCGTCAGGCGTTTGACCAAGTTGAAGCAGAGCAATTTGGTGGAGAACTAGAAAAGAACGATTGCCGTGCAATGATGATTGATGACGGTTCGATCCGTAACCTTGTGCTTGCAGTTGCTGGAGAACATGATCTTAGCTTTATGCGACTCAAACTCGTTGCTGCACATAGAATCTACGCTCAAGCGATCGTAAAATTTGTGGCGCATCTGCAACCAACCATCAATAAAATTGTGCGGCCTGTTACCTATGAGCCTGACTTCGACGATCCCGAAAATGATACATATGATGCAGCTTTGAGGGATGGCGACTTCGAAGCTTATTTAAACGTTAGAACACAGCAAAAGGGTATAATTGATAAATTAAAGATTCGGGATATTAACTCAGCTAGACGATTCGCAGCTCAGCTGGTTAACGAACAGCGACGTATGTCGAATAAGGAGCATATTGCCAAATCACTGTGCCTTCTTGCTCAAGCCGCAAAACAATACGAAGTTCCTGAATTACAGCTTGAGTGGGCGCAACAAGCAAACAAAGTTGATTCAGATGACCCAAGGACGTCGGGTCATCTGGCGGATGCGCTTATTTGCACAGGAAATTTCGTTGACGCCTACGAAGCGATCAATCAGACAGAGCGTCGCGGAGACCCCCTTTACGCCGCAACATCGCGGGCGCGAATTCGCCGCATGGAAGGGCGTTATGACGAGGCCAATGCACTTTATCTCAACGCCGCGCGAACTTATGACGCTCATCGAGATGCCGTATTCGCATGGGCCGGAGTTGCGGAAACATTGCGCGATATGGGCCAATACAATCAAGCATTGTCTCAATATGAACGCTTGGTAAGAAGGTGGCCACACGATGGGCCACTCAGAAGCGGATTTGCATCGGCACTAATGGACGTCGGTCGTTACTACGATGCCATACGTGAGTTTAATATCGCTTTGCAACAAAATGGCGGCATTGTCGCCGAAAATGGACGCGCCACTGCTTTTAAATTACTGGGTGAAACCACTGAAGCGCTCCGTTTATACGAACAGATTCTTGAGGATTCACCATGTAATGCGGCAAGCTTGTGCGGACGTGCTGAAGTATATCGCGCGAATGACGATCTGTTTGGAGCGCAGGAGGCATACAAGGTTGCTGTGGATCGAGCCCCTCACAGCCCGAGAACCTGGGCCGGCTTAGGTAGCACATTCGAAGATCTCGGAATGTATGAAGAGGCTAAGAAATTATACGCCGAAGCCGAGAAGCGATTTCAAGGCGATGAATTTATTGCCGTCGGTAAAGCACGTGTGCTGAAGCGTGAGGGAGCTTTTGAAGCAGCTTTGAGTGCCTTTGACGAGTTGTCAAAGCGATTTCCGTTTAATCGCTGGGTGAAATGGGCGCTTGGTGATGTTTTGAGAAAGATGGGCCATCGCGAGGCCGCACTGGAAAAAATGGAATCAATCCTTTCGACTTGGCCTGAATACACGCCTGCTCAGCGTTCGAAAGCATCACTACTCATTGAAGCCGGCCGCTTGAGCGAGGCCAGCACAGTGCTGGATGAGCACGAGAGCTTATTCAATGATTGGTCTGCGGCGGTGCTTCGCGCAGCCATCTCGCGGGCGCGCGGCAGATGGAATGACGCGTTGATCACGCTTACCGACAGCTTGAGTGAAGCTCGGCTGCCAAGAGAGCGCCGTTACATCAGATGCGCGATCGCTGCTTTAGATTTGCAACAAGGACGTCCCGAAGCAGCCGCTATGGTTGCGGAGTCCAAAATCGGAGAGATCACCAAAGTCATACATTTCCATGCGCTTGCCGCGTCTGGAAAGCACCAAAAAGCCAAGGACATGTATGATCAGATAAGTCAACGCGAAGCAGATACTGCGTATACCGGCATCGTAGTGGAAATAGCCAGAAGGTTTCACATTACCTCAGAAAAGCCGTTGCACTCAAGGGAGTGGATTAGCCGCCAAGAGGAGAAGGCGTTGCTCCAGGAAGTCGGCTGAAGCAAATCGGATTTCTCCGATATTGCAGAAGCCGCCCCCCCCCTCTCTGTCTCAAGCGTCTTGCACTTTGGCGGTTTTCACGCCGGCTGCGGCAATAGCGGAAGCCTTGGCTTGCTCGCGCGCATAGTCGCGCAAATGCTCTTGGCTGTCAGCGAGTGTGCTGCTTTCCGCGCCCGGCACAATCGGCTGCTTTCCGGGGTTGAAGCTGTAAGATGGCCTCGGCGGCACGGAAACGCGGCTGATCTTGGCGGCCATCACTTCCCGCCTTTCTTCGCGGCGGCTTTAGCCTTGGCGGGTTTCTTGGCTGCGGCCTTGGGCGCGGTCTTCGCTGCGCCTTTTGTGAGGGTCTTTGATTTCATGATTTGCGGCCTTTCTGGACTTCTGATTTTTAGGGACGCGGTTACTTCTGACGAATACGCAATTGGCCATCGTCTCCGAGATGGAACTCATTGGCGGGCGTGGCCTCGGCCTGCAGCTCGATGAGAGCGGCTTCGCCAGGCGTCTGCCGGGTCGTGCTCGGGAGTCTCACGACCACCCCCGCTGTCAAGCGCTGCCCGTCGCCGCCATGCAGATTGACCTGCACATTGGTCGATCCGCCGCCGCTGGCATTCTCGCCCAAGAGCAACGTCGCCGCCTTAATTCGTACAGTGCGATCTGCGGCGGTGTTTTCGCCAGGATCGGCGACGATCGCCGCGATGGTCCGAACGGCTTCCGGGGCAAGGCTCTCACGATAGCCGCGAATTTCCTTGGCGAGTTCTGCACGAAACAAGGGGTCGTTGATGAGCCTGCGCGCGGCCCGGCGGCGCACCCTGGCGGCGTCTGCGGCTTCGAGGAAGGTCAGGGGAATATCGACGCCGCAACGCAGCTGACGGGCTCGCACGGGGCTTGAAACGCCATGCACCATGTAGCCGATCATCAAGCGATGCTCGGGCGCAAGCTTCGTGAGCTTCTCCGGCGCGAGATATTTCTTGGGGTCAATGCGCGCGAGCCGATTGCCTGCGACAGCCTCGGCAGGCGGACGTGGCTTGATCCCGCACATCTCGTCAAGGATGTCGTCGTCGGCTTTGCCGGTCATTGGCGCGGCTTTCGGCCGGTGCGGGCGTCGATCGCGGCCATGCTTGTCAACTTGCGCGCGTCCCAGCCTGTCGGCCGCTTCGGCGGGGCTGGCGGTTGCGGGGCGGTCTGTGCGGGGCGCTGGTAGGGGATGTCGGTTGGCGGCCGCCAGTAGGGGCCGTCGCTGGGCTTCCAATGCGTCGTCACGGTCTATCCTTTCCTTCGTGTCAGCACGTCAGCGTCGGTCACGACTGGGCCTCGCCGGCCAAAATGCGGTCAATTTCGGATGCTGGCACAAGAACGCGGCCGCCAAGTTTCACGGTCTTGATGGTTGCATTGTTCGCGAGCTTCTGGAGCGTTGAGCGCGAGATATTCAACAACTCGCACGCCTCGGCGATATGAAAAGCCATGGGAGGGCGCGGAAGGCGCTCGGCCGTCGTCTTTTCGGCGTGGGTCATGTGTCGTCGTACCCCCGATTGCTGTTGAGCGAGGCTGAACGAGGGTGCGCGAATTGTCACCGCACCGGGGAAGGCGGCGTCAGCATGTCAGCCTTTTAATCGGCACGTCGTCATCGAGAGCCGGATCGGCCGGGCCGAACCATGTCCTTGGCGCGTGCGCGTGTCAGGCTTTCTAAGTGCGAGTGGTTTCCTTTTGCGCGCCCGAGCCGGCTGGCGAAGTGCGATCGCCAACTCTGCGATGCAGTCAGGCTGGCACGACTCAAAAGTGATGCCCGCGTCAGGAATTTCCTGACACGGGATGGGGTCGATGGCGTCGGCTCAATCACTTTTTAGTCTTAAAATTATTTGGTATCAGTTCGTCGTCTGTGTACCCTCTGGCGAAACGATAACCAGCAACAACTCCCTCTAGGTATGCTTGCACCGTTGGGTCTACCGGGTAGCTTTTGCATTTAGCGAAGGACGCATCGACCAATATTTTGGGTTCGGTGAGTGGATATTCGTGCGCCCCAGTGAGCATAGCCGGGATCATGCAACTCATAAGTGCGTCTGTTCTTTCGCGGGTCTGAGCGAGCGCGGGCGCTGACGTCAGGATTAGGGCTAAGGCTATGATCATTATCATGGTTTGTTCTCCCGCAGCATTTGGAGGGTAGGCCCGCCTCGCTTGGGCGGCAAGTCGGGGCTCAACAGGCTGCGCACATGTCAGGCTGACACGAGTTTCGCCGCCTTTGTCGTAGGTTTCGACCTTGAGCGCGCCCTGGGCCGTGATTGCGTCGCCATCGTCCAGGCGGCCGATCTCGGCCGCGACGCTTTCGGAAAAGGCAAGGAGCTTCCACCATTGTGTCGCCTCTCCGTCGCGAGCTTTGATTGTCGCGGTAACGAAGGGTTTTCCAGCCTTGGACGTGCGGATTTCCGGCTTGCGGAAGCGCGTCCCGGCGATGAGAACCGGCGCGGTCATTGTTGAGCCCCCCCCCCCCCCTCGTTTCACGGTCGCCATATCAGGTCATCTTTTTGCATGAGCGCGAGCGCGCGCAGCAGCTTCTTCTTGGCTGTGGTGAGTGCCTTCCTGCTCGCTGCTGTGACCTGGCCGCCTTCGTCAAGGTCTAAAAATCCCTTCGATTTCAGCTCGGCTTGCACGGCGGACGTACTGACCTTACGCACGGACTTTCCGTTGTGGCCGCGCGTCTCTTTGGCGTCGTCGGCTAGGACGTCGTAAGCACTGAGATAATCCCGAGAGAGAGCGTCCGTGTCGCCACGGCCGCCCTTGGCGCTAAAGAGTTCGGCCACCGGGAGCGCGTCCGTCGGTTCAATGACGCATGACGTAATGGCGTCGCCGTCCTCGTCGGTTCCGACTTCGACCGGTTCAAGCCGGCTGACGATTTCCGCGCCAACCGGGCCGTCCTTCGAAAGCTCAAGTGTCGCGACGATGTTTTCCGCCGTGTCGCGTTTCACCGCAATCTGCGTGTCGAGCGCGCCCATAAGCGAGGAATGCCCCCGGGGTCGCTCCCCGCCGTGCCCGCAATGATGCACTATGACGACAACGCATTTGAAGGCGTCGCGTATCGCGTCCGAAGCCCTGACATAAGCGGCCATGTCCTTGTCGTCGCTTTCGCTGCCTGCAAGGCTTCGATTTAGCGTGTCGATGATAACCGCGACGGGCTTTTTGTCGACGAGCTGCGCGCGGATTGATTGGACGAAAGCCGCTTGATCGGCGACCAGACTGAGTGGCGACGCCATCAGGAAAAACGGAGCATTGACGGACTTACCGTCGAGCTTTTTATGACGGAACGCCTCAGCCCGCGCGCGAAACCCCTCCGCGCCCTCCAGCGCGCAATAGACGACCGGGCCCGCCTTCACACGTCGGTCGCGATATGGCCAGCCGAGCGCAACGTGCATCGTCAGGTCAAAGGTGAGAAAGCTTTTCCCGCATTTCGGCGGTCCCCAAATTACAACGAGGCCGTAGCCAGGAATGAGGCCTTTAACGAGATAGGACGCGCCGTTGGCGGCCTTTATCTCGTCGAATTTGACGAGAGGAAAGCGCTCCGGCGGCGGCGGTTCGAGAGGCCTCAAGGGGCGGCCGCTGTTGTTCATTTGGCGGCCCTTGCGGCTTTGCAGACAACGAAGATTTGCGGCTCGGGCAGTTTCATGTCGGCGGAAAGGCGCGCGCCAAAAGCATCGTCTTCGACGGCAAGGGGCGTCTCGGCAGTGAGCCAGCGGGCGCGCTTCGGGTCGATGATTACAAGGCCGCGACGCCCTGCCCGAAGCCAGGCAGCCGCGTCGGGAAACACAGGCAAGGCGTCCATGTCGACGCGGGGCGCTGTCAGTTGATCGGCCCCCAGCATGCACGCATCGCCAGACCACAAGGCGAGCGCGCCGGTTTGAGTATTCCATGCTACAAGGTCAATAATTTCGCCGGTCTCGTCCCGGGCTGGAATGATGATGGCCCCAACCTGCTCACGAACAAGCCCGATCTCGCCGGCAAAGTCGAAACGCCCGGCGGGTCGAAAGATCACGTCGGAGAATTGAAGCGCGTCGAACGGTCCGCGTCCAGAGACGCCTAATCCCCGGATGCCAAGCGCGAAAAGCCTGTCGTAGATTTCTCGGCTCAGCGTGACCGGCCAGCAATATTCGTTAAGCGCGCGCTCGCACCTGCCCAGGCCAACGCCAAGGGAGCGAAAGGCGGACGTGATTTCTTGGTGGCTGGCTTCTCTGGTGCGTTTGAAAGGCGTGCAAGGATGGCCATGGTCGGAAACGTTCGCTGCTGTGCTGAACACATTCCGAGCCCGGCCCGCGCTGCCCTGCGTGGCCGGGTTCAATGTTTGTGTGGGCATGGATCACGCTGCCCTCACGTCAGAGGTGGACTTCTGAGGCGCACCGATCTTGGCGAGCGCCCACTCGTCGAGCTTCGCAGGCTCATATAAGGCGGCATTTGCGGCTTTTCGGAATTCGGGGCCTCCTCCGACGCAAGCCAGCTTCGCGAGAGTGCGCTCGCTGCCGAAGCCATATTTTTCTTTGAGGTAGACGCCGGCCTGTTTGCGGCGGAGATACTGAACGGAAACCATGTGCTGCTCCTTGATTGCAAGAACAGCTCTGTAATTTACGCACGTTTTCCGCTTTGTCGTCCTGATTATCTCCGGCCTTTTTGAGGGTGGTTGCTCAGGATTGCCGACCCTATTGCTGCGTGCGTTTTTTTAATCGTTCGAATGGGCGCACCAGTGAATTGGTCTCAAGTAAAGTGTCCCAAGCCTTTTCGCTTCGCCGCAAGAGATCGTGCCTTGCTGCAAGCGGTGCCAGGCAAGCAGCTCGGAAAGCCGGCCACCCTTCGAAGTTTTTGGCTCCTTGGCGCGCAAACACGAAGGCATTCCGCAAATTAGCGATAAGTTTGCGCTCCGCCACCAAGATGGCGGGCCCTCCCTTTGACGCGCGTGGCGGATTGTCGAGCGCCTCGCGATTTTCGGCGAGAAACCTCTCCAGCATTTGCCTCAATTCGGAAACCGAAAGGGGTCTTTGTTCGTGTCCACCTGCAGTGTGCAGAAAAAAAATCGCCTCGTCGCTGGCGTCTTGGATTGCCGCGATCGTTCCATTGATCGCGGTCACAATATTAGCGATCTCAATAGCAGGCGCGGGCCTTTTTTCGCCCGTTTTGTCGGCAATAAACCGCGCTCCCGCGGACGCAACGTGTTCGATCATTCTCAGCCGCAAAGGGCCTTCAACGCCGATCGTCGCCGCGATCACATCGGTCTCGGACTCGAGATATGGCCAATCCCGCCCCCTGGAAGCGGAGGGCGGTAAACTTTCTGTTTTCCTGATCATCGCGAGCCCTTCGCGAAAGCCCTAGGAGCGTGGGGAAGCGAGAGGGCTGTCTCGCTTGTCGGCTGGCCGGCCTATCCCCGCGCGTTCCGTGTCAGGCCTCGAACTGAATTTCGAGAGCGGCGAATATGGAGCCTCCAGGACTGCCGACGCTCGTGTCGATCCAGTCGCCCCAATCCTGCTCTTCAATGAAGAGAAAACGCAGCTTTTCGATAAATTCAGCGTCGTTGGCGGCGGGCGCATATGCGACGGCGGCATGCGCTTCGCCCAAGGCGTCGAAAAGCGGATCGTCGTCTTGCTCTCTCTGATCCTCAGGCTGCGCTTCCCAAGCGGCCTTCGCCATCCTGTGGCGTTCGATGAGCTGCGCCAGCGATAACGGAGGCTGATGAGGGTTTGAAATCTGCTCGGATGCGGTAATTGTTTCGGTAGCCATGATGCGAACTCCGTTCATTTCGCGTTGTGGTTAGGCCGGGCAAGGTGTTCGCGCACGTTGTCCGGCTGATTTGCTTATTGCATACAAGTATCAGAAAGTAAAGAGATAACAAACTTATCCAACTCTCAAGTATAGAGATAAGTTTATTATACCTTAGCGAACTGTGTTGTCGGCAAGCCCCTGACATTTGGCGATTTCCCCTCGCGCGAGGGAATGGGATTTTGCGGGTGGATTGTTGTTGCGCTCCGTGTGGGGTTCACATCAGATTGAGCCGACGCACAAATTGATGGCGCTGCGATTGGTGCGAAGGTGGTGTCCTGTGAACAAGAGCGATCGCTCCAAACATTGCGTTCCGCGTTACCAGTTCCCCCCTTTAGGGGGGGGGAACGGTAACGTAACGCCCGCGTTACCTGTTTGCGTTCCATGGAACGTTGCATTATTTCAATAGCTTACAAGGGGGCCGCAAGGGCCTGGAACGCGCGTTCCAAGGGTCAAAAAACCGCGTTCCATGGAACGTTAGGCAATATCAACGGGTTACAGCCCTGACTTCTCGAATGCCTTCCCTCGCTTGCCAGCGCTCAGCCCGTCGATTTTCGGTGGCGGTCCAGAGTCATGATCTCCGCTCCCCTGCCCCCGTCCATCGCCGCCGTGATCGTCGCGCCGATGGTGTCGACGGCTCGTCGCATCGGGTCCGCGTCAAGATGCGCGTAGCGATGTGTCGTCGACGCCTGCGAGTGTCCGAGTAGCTTCCCGATGATCGGCAACCCCATGGATGCGCCCGCGCCAATGCTGGCGAAGGAATGTCGCAAGTCGTGTAGGCGAACGCCTTCTAATCCGGCCGCGCGCTTCACGGCAGCCCAAGGGCGCTGCAAATCAGCTCGCGGGGCTCCGTCATTCGCCCCGGCAATGATATGCGGGTTGCCGACTATGCGAGGAAGCCTCGCTAAGACCGCGAGCGCGGCGGCGGAAAGATAAATCGTCTTCTTGCCGGTCTTGCTGTCAGCAAGGAAAATCACACCGCGCTCGATGTCGACCTGCTGCCATTGCGCGTCGAGGATTTCACGGACGCGCGCCCCTGTCAGGATCAAGAGACGGATAGCCGCAACAGCGAAGGGGTCCAGCTTCACGCGGCGCTTGTCGGCCTTTGGAGCATGTTTCGATTTTGGTTGTGTGTCGTCCACTTCATACGGCAGGCCGATGGCTTCGCCTTCCTCTAGCGCTGCCCCAAGCCGCGAGAGTTCATCGCCGGTCAAGAAACGCTCGCGCTTGTGCTCGGGATAACGTTCGATGCCTTTGGCCGGATTGTCGGAAAGCGCGACTTCGCCCTGCTTCGCGGCCCAATTCCAGACGGCGGAAACAAACGCTAGAGCGCGGTTTACCTGATAGGGGCTGCTCTGAAACTTGCCATGCATGCGCGCCACGTCTGACCGGGAAACGTCGATGATGCGCTTCGATCCGAAAACGGGCGTAACGTAGGTTCGCAAGAGCTGGCCGTAAAATTCGCCCGTGCGGCTCTTGCGCTTAGTGGCGACGTGAAGCGCCAAGAAATCGTTGGCGACCGCGCCAAAGGTTCGCACTTCACGAGCCGCGCGCTTTTCCGCGATCGGGTCCGCGCCAGTTTCGACGGCTCCCAATATCGTCTTGGCCTGCGAACGGGCCTCGTCAGGCGTCAGTCGCCCATGGTCGCCAATGGTGACGCGGCGCGACCGGCCATTCTGGCGATACTGCGCGACATAGGCCTTGCGCCCTGACGGAAACGCGGCGACGCCAAAGCCTGCAAGCGCGTCATCCCATAGAAAGTCCCGGTCACGATCTGCGGGGCATTGGAGCGCGTCAACGGCTCGCTTTGTGATCCGGCCTCTTGGCATGGCGTGTCCCTCGATTTCGAAACCGGTAAGCGCCCGGTAAGCAAAAACGAGATAAAACCATCGCCAGCCGGAAAGCAACAGAAAACCGAGATACCGACAAAACCCATATTTATCGGCAGTTTTGGCACTAAGGGAAACTACCATAATTAAACGACTGCGCGACTGTTAATCGCTAGGTCGTAGGTTCGAGTCCTACTCGGGGAGCCACTCAAACGACACATACGGGAAGAATAGCCGCCGTGCGCGCGAGCGCTGGATGGAAAAAGGCCCTCGCCGGGAAGCGAAGGCCAGTCCACCAAGCGAGCGCCTAATGTCGACGCTAAAATCCGAGATGGCGACACATCGGGCGATTTGCAAGGCCGGGACAGCAAGCGTGCGCGAACGCAAGCCGTGTCAGGCTCCACGCCGCGCCATAGTCTTCAAGCCTCACGCATCGGCTTTTCCAATTTCGTCGTCTTCCGTACCAAGCGCGACGCATGCGCCTCGACCGATTCGCCGATATCTTTCGGATGACGCCAGGTTGCGGCTTCGGCGCCGGCCCTCCAGCGCGCTCCGCAGCTTGAACTTCGTCTTGTCAAAAACGCCATTCCAGAGGATCGTTAACTTTGTGCCGGGGCGCCGGACGGGGCCCCGGTGTTGGATAATCCGCAAGCCGACAATTGCCTTTCTAAATGGAGAACACATTGAAAAACATAAGCTTGTTGCCGATCATCGGCTCCCTCGCGTTTCTGACGGCCGTTGGTGAACCCGCAAGGGCCGCACCCGCAAGCGGAACGGTGACCGTCACGATAAATGGAACCTTCACCAAACCTGTCAGCCCATTGGCGCTCGTCGTCTGCATGGTCGACATGGTTTTGACGCCGGCCAATCCCTCTGGAAGCATCTCGGCGAGCAATTTTTCCAGCGTGCTCGCTTCGGTCCTCGGTCATAGCGCCATCCAGAAACTTTATGCCCCGGGCGTTGTCGGCCAAGGCGGAGGCACGTTTACCTGCGTATTCTCGGGCAGCCAGTACCAGTTCTATAATCCCCAGCCGGGACAGCAGATTATCCTTGGGCTCGAAGTCAAGGCCTCGGACGTCTCGGCGCCTGGATCGCTTCCCAGCTCAACGAAGCAACTGCTTTTGACTACGCCCGTGCCGCCAAGTCCGGGGGCTTTCAACTTTGGCACCGTGAATATCAGCCTCTGATGCCGTATAACCCTTGAGAGGGTAAGCAGAAAGAAAGTGGCCTGGCAGTGCTGCCTTCCTTCCGCCAGCGCCGTCCTTCGAACATTTCAAGGGCGGCGTTTTTGCGCGGAGCGGTCCGCAGGCGTCCAGTCCCCGGCTTTGCATGTTGGTTTCACGATCCGAAGTCAGGCCCCGTAGCGGAAAAATATTTCCGGCGCCGTTTTGGCGTTCCCGCTCAACGCCCCGAGCCGAACTCACCAGGGTTTCCCGAAGCTTCTCCTTGATTTCGCCGCCTCGATTAACGCTTCGTTTACCGACGGCCCACACAGTTGCTGAATGCGTATCCTTGTTCCATTAGCCTTTCTGGTATTGGCCTTCGCTCTCGACGCCGGGGCGAATAATGCGCGCTACAGCACAATTGTCTTTCACGGCCTGCAAGGCGCCGCCGACGACGCGAACCGTACGCTGAATGGCTGGATTTCCGCGCCAACGCGCAAATAGCGAGTTCGAGGCGCCTCGCAATCATCACTCGGAGGCGCTTTAACCGACCGGATTATCAGTTTATTGAGCCAGAAAGCCTATCTCTGTCGCCGTCACTGACGGAGCAGCGCGCATGTCGCAGTCATCCTTGCCCCTGTATGCGCGGATTTTGTCCGCCGCCGTTCTCGCCACGGCCGCATCAAGCGCGCAAGCCAATCAGGCCTGGGTTTCCGGCCACGGGAGCGACGCCTCCGGCTGTGGGTCGACGACCTCCCCCTGCCGCAGCTTTCAATACGCCCACGACAACATCATCACTCCTGGCGGCGAAATAGACGTGCTCGATCCGGCAGATTACGGCCCGGTGACGATCGCCAAGGCGATCAGCATCGTCAATGACGGCGTCGGGACGGCGACTATCGTGCAGAGCGCTCAGGGCATGAATGCGATCACCGTCGCGGCGGGCGCCACCGATTCCGTCCATCTGCGCGGACTGAGCCTCGACGGTCTCGGCGTCGCGGCCAACGGCGTCAGCCTCTCCTCGGCCGGCCAGATCGACATCGTCAATTGCGTCGTGCGGCGCTTCATGAGCCATGGCATTGATCTTGAGCCTTCGACCGCGCTGAATTTCACAATGACCAACGTCATCGCGATGGAAGACGCGAATGCGGGGATCAATCTGCGCCCCGCCGGCAATATGGTCGGCGCGATCAATGGCCTGACGGCGAGCTATAGCGTCAACGGCGTACAGCTGATGGGCGACATATCCCCCGCGTCGGCGAATATTTTCGTTTCTGTCGTCAGAAGCGTCGCGAACAGCAACGGCAATGGCTTCGCCGCGTTCTCGGCGTCGGGGCATGGCTACGCTAAAATGGCCCTGATCGACTCCACGGCGAGCGGCAATGGCAGCGGAATCTATGCGGGGCCCAACGGACAAATCAGCGTCGCGCACTCCAGCATGGTGGGCAATGGCTCTGGCGCCGACGTCGCCCCGTCGGCCTCGATCTCGACCATGGGCGACAACAATATCTACTTCAATGGAACCTTGATGGCTGGCGGCGGCGGCAGCATCGGCTCCTATCCGCCAAGATAGCGCGGCGTGGAACTTTCTAGACCGCGTCCCGCAGATGCGCCACGCGCATCGGAACGGGCGGGTGCGAATAATAGAACATCGCATAGAGCCGGTCCGGCGTCAGCGTCGCGAGATTGTCGCGCGTCAGCTGCGTGAGAGCCGAGATCATCGGCTCCTTGCCGACCATCGCCTTGGCGAAATCATCCGCTTCGAATTCCGCGCGGCGCGAGCGCCAGGATATCAGCGGCGACAGAATGTGCATCACCGGCTCCTTGGCCAGGAGCGCGATGATCAACGCCAGCGCCGGCTCCTGCGGCATGCCAAAGGCCGCCGCGAGACCGTCCGGCCCCAGCGCCCAATACAGCACGGCGAAACCGATGAACGCCGCTGCCGCGGTCAGTACGAGCATCTGCCTGATATGGCCGAATTTGAAATGCCCAAGCTCATGCGCGAGGATCGATTCAATCTCCTGCGGCGTATGCCTGGCGAGCAGCGTGTCGAAAAAGACGATGCGCTTGGCCCTTCCGAAGCCGGTGAAATAGGCGTTGCCGCGCGAGGAGCGTCTCGACGCGTCCATGACGAACAGCCCACGCGATTCAAACCCGCATTTTTGCAGCAGGCTCTCTAACCTGTGGCGCATGTCGTCGTCAGGCAGCGGGGAAAACTTGTTGAACAAAGGCGCGATGAAGGTCGGATAGATCGCCATCATTGCAACCATGAAGACGAGAAAGCCGACATAGGCGTAAAGCCACCATCTGTCGGGCGCGGCGCGAAGCAGCGCGAACATCGCGAGCAGCAATGGCGCGGAGATGGCCAGCTCCAGCGCTCCGGTCTTTAACCAGTCAACGAGAAAGTCGCGCAGACCCTGTCGGTTGAAGCCAAAGCGCGCCTCTAGCCAGAAGGTGTTGGCAAGCTCGAAAGGCAGCGTCAGCACGGCCGAGAGAACCCCAAACGCAACCACGAGAGCCACGCTTCTCGCAAGGCCAGGAGCGGTCGCCTGCGCCACGATCCCGTACAGGGGCGCAAGCCAGAGCAGGAGCCAGGCCAGAGAGACAAGTCCGTCATAGACCGTCTCGACGGTCGAAAAGCGGGTCTTGGCCAGAGTGTAGTCGGCCGCGCGGCGATGCTCTTCCAGCGTCACCTTGCTTGCGAAGTCTGCGGGAACCGCATCCCGGTACATGGCGACCTGCGCCATCTGCCGGCGCCTTAGATAGACGCCGAGCCCGGCGGAAAGAACGACGGCGACGCAGATCAAGACGGCCAATGGCGACATCTAAAGCTCCAGAAAGGCGGTTGCTCGCCCGCCCTCCGGCGAGATTCGGCTATTGGCGAAAATATAGGCCAGCGGGCGGCGATTGCGAGGCCAAAACTCGCTTCGCCCCAGCCGTCGCGTTCAGCCATGCGGCAGGAGAATGTCTCGCGCCATGTTCAGCGCGGCGGCTCGTTCGACCGAGCCGCCGTGATCCGGGTGCGCGGACTTCATTTTCGTGCGATAGGCGCGCTCGATTTCCTTGCGGCCCGCGCCAAGGCGCACGCCCAGGGTCGCGCAGGCCCTTGCTTCGGCGCTGTCGATCGGCGCTGGCCGCCGCGACGAATCGCGGTGCCCGAATGCGTGCGCCGCGTCTTCCGCCGCGCCGGCGGCCGCTCCCGCCCTGCCCGCATGCTGGCGTGCGCCGGCCGATCCATATTCATAGGCGGCATAGCTTCGCCGCCCCTCCTTCTCTTCCTCGGGGAGGAAACCAAATTCGGTGAGCGCCTCGCGCAGACGATAGCCCGTGTCATGCAGGCACAACGCTACGAAGGCGCCGCTGAGCGCCGCCAGAACAGCGCGGAAGAACATCAATGTTTCAGGCAGCGCGGTCCGCAAATGTCCCGCTGATCGTCCGCCCCCGAGTCCGGCGGAACCTGGCGGCCTCTCCAGCCCGAACCAGAAGGTCGAGAGATAGTCGAGCTTCTGGGGCGTCAGGTCTGGAACAAAAGCGGGCGCGAAAAAGACAAGGCACGCCCCCGTCACCCAGAAGAAATGATTCCAGCCGCGCGCGCGTGTGCTGACGAAACCTCGCCAGAAGCAGAAGATCCCAAGCGTCAGGATCAAGGCGTAGGCCAGATGCGTTTGCGTCGAGGCCGCGCGGCCCAGCGCTTCCCGCCCGGACTCCGCCGCAGCCGCTTCAAGCGCATAGCTGTGTTCGCTCACCCATGCGCGCAGGTGGAGAATATCGACCCGCAGCGGCTTCAGCTCGCTGGGCGCGGTCGCCATCAGATAGACCAATGGAGCCAGCGTCGCCATGAATATGGCCGAACCGCCCAGCGCCAGCTGCAGCGCGACGCCCCGCGCGTCGTACTCTCCGCGCTCGCGCGGGCCGGCTTCAAAAGGATCGAAGGAAATGACTCAGCTCCCTAATTGATCAGGCGGCAAGGACCTTGCGCCCTCGATTCATCAGGGCGAAAGGCGCGCCGCTCAGCAGAATGTCGAATTCCTCAAGGCTCTGGTGCCGGCCATTGACGGACAGGCGCGGCAGTGCGTGAAGATGATGCGCATGTTCCGCGAAGATCATGCCCCGTCTTGTCGTGACGGCGCTGGCAAAGCCCAATTCCCTCGCCAGATCAAACTCCCGCTTTCCAGCGGAACCCGGATCTCCGACCGGATAGCAGAAGTGGCGCGCCTCCACATCGAGACGACGCCGGATGGCGGCGCGGCTTTCGACCATTTCGCGCATCGCGGCGCCGGCGTCGAGTCTGGCGAGGCGAGCGTGTGTGACGCTGTGTGCGCCAATGCTGGCCAGCTCATGCCGCGCCAGCGACTCCAGCGCCTGCCAGTCGAGGCAGAGGCTCGTCGTGAGCTGGCGCGGTTCGACGCGGGCCTGAGCGCAAAGCGTCAAAGCCGCGCGCAAGAGTTCCTCTTCCGAACCATCGCGCAAATGCCAGTACAGATCCCAGAAGACCTGGCTCTTCCCGACGGCGCTTCCGCATCGCGCGTTGAAACGGCGCCCTCCGGCGATGACGTCGACGCGATCGAGCCGACGGATCGACTCTTCGAGCTCCACCCACCACATGCGCGCGGAGCCGTCCGCGAAGCCGGATGTCACATAGGCCGTGAAAGGCGCGCGATGGCGCTCCAGCACGGGCAACGCGTGTTCCAAGAGGTCGCGATAGCCGTCGTCAAAGGTCAGCGCGACGAAGGGCGCACGTTCGGCGTCACCCTGTCCCAGTTCCGCGACGGCGTCGTCCATGGAAATAATGCGGAAGCCCCTGCGCCGGACATGCTTCAGCAGCGCGTCAAGAAAGTCGATCGAGATTTCCAGGCCGTGATTTGGCTCGAAACTCTGCTCAAGCCGATGATGCACGCGATGGAACATCAGGATCGCGCCGGCGCCGCGCGTATAGGGTTCCGCCAGCCGATGCACGCCGCTCGCGCGAAAAAGGCCCATCCCCGCCTCGATCGCCAACTCTCGCCACGTGGTCATATCCATTCCCTCCGGCGCCGCGCCCGGCTGCGCTCGATAAATGCTTAAATGCGATCTTCTCCAGTTCTCATTGACCTTTTCTTGTTATGGGTGGGCAAGAAGCGCCATTTTGAGGATTTGAAGACGGCATGGTTACCAGAGTCGAAAGGGCGGAAACCTGCGCGGCGCCGCGTTTCGACGTCTATTCGAGCCTTGCGGAGGCGCGCGACGACTGGCTTGCGCTGTTCGACTGCGCGCCCGCGAGCCCCTATCAAAACTACGACTATGTATCGAGCTGGTGCGAAACCGTCGGAACATCGCAGGGACTGGAGCCAATGATCATAGTCGCGCGCGACGGCGACGGCGCGCCGCTCGCGCTCATTCCCCTTGGAACATATGAAGCGTTCGGGCTGCGCATGGCGGAGTTTCTTTGCGGGCGCGAAAGCAATTTCAACCTGCCGCTGCTCCGGCCCGGCGTCAGCCTGAATTTGCATCAACTGCTGCTTGCGGCGGCCCGCGATCACGCCAGGTCGCCCGATCTTCTTTATCTGCGCAATCAACCGCGACGCTTCGACGACGCGGAGAATCCGCTCGCCGCCGCCAGCGCAAGCGCAAGCCCCAGCTTCGCCTATGGCTCCACGCTTCCCGCCGAGATCGACACTCTCGATCTGCGCGACTCCGGGGACACGCGCAGAAAGCTGCGCAGAAAGCTGCAACGGCTGGCGGCTCAGGGCGCGCTCATGTTCGAGCACAATGCCAAGGGAGCGCGCGCCAGCGAAATAGTGAACGCCCTGATCGCACAAAAATCATCGCGGCTCCGCATGATGGGCGTCGAAGGCGCCTTCCACGCGGAGGCCATTCGCGCATTTCTCGATCGCTTGACGGACGCGGGCGTCGCCGAGGCCCATGCCCTCAGCCTTTCGGGCCGCATCATCGCGACCTATGTCGGGCTGCCTCACAGCGGCCGCTTTTCCGCGATGATGAATTCCTTCGACATGGACAGTCCAATCGCAAGATGCTCCCCCGGCGATCTTCTTCTCCGCGCGGTCTTGCGCAATCTCGTGACGCGGGGCTTCACCCGTTTCGATCTCGGCGTCGGCGAAGCGAGATACAAGTCCGCCGTGTGCGAGGAGACCGTCGAACTCTTCGACTCGCTCATCCCGGCGACCACGCGCGGCGCCAGCGCGGCGCCGCTCCTGCGCGCTTTCCTGTCGGCGAAGAGATTGGCGAAAAATACGCCGTGGCTGGCGCGCATCGTCGAGCTTGGCCGCCAGCGCAAGGGCGTGGCGCGGGCACGCTGAAAGCCGGACTTCGCGTTACGCCGCAGCGAGGTCGTCGGCGTCCTCGATGAGCTGAACGTCCTTGTGGTCCCTTGAAAGCTCGTCGAACAGCGAAGGCGCCATCGGATCGGCGTCGCGCAGCAGGATCTTGTCGAACATCGACGCGAGGCCCAGCGCATCGGCGGGCTTCGCCGTCGAGAGCACAACGAAATCATAAGTCTGCGCCAGCGCGTCGATGACGGTCAACATGTCGACTTGCGCCTCGCCGCCAAGCTCTCCCGCCGGTATCAGATGCAAGTGCGAGCCCTTGTCGCGATGAATGATTTCGCCAAACTCAGCGTTGCCGGACAGGAGGTCATGCAGCCCTTTCGGTCGCGCTTCGCCGTTGGCGACAAGCTGCGCCGAGACCCCTATGTTTGGATCCGCGCATATGAGGGCGGCACGCCCGCGACGCGCCAGACCGCGCGCGAGAGCAAGGATCGTGGCGGAAGCCGCATCATTGGCCTGGCTCCCCGCGACCAGAACCTTCACGCAAGGCGCGGAAAGGCGCGCGGCGTCGATGCGGCCAATGACCTTTCTTCCATCCGCGATCTCTCTCTCTTCTTGCGACTGCGATGACGTATCTTGCAGGGGCCCGGTTTCAAGCAGAGAGGATTGTTCGGCTGGCTCTTGATCAAGCGCGCCAAAGCCTCGAAGCGGGCGTGGTTGCGGCTCGGGGTCAATTTCTTCTTCGCTCACCGCCGCTTGCACGAAGGCGGGCGCAATGGTTTCAGGCGGCGCCGGTTCGCGCCGCGCCGCGCCGCTCATTGTCGCGGCGGCTTTTCCCGAAAGCATTTCCCCCGAAATGATCATTCCGGTCGAAAGGATCAAAGCCGCAAGCGTGGCGAAGGCGGTTATGGGAATTTTCTTGGGGAAGGATGGAACCTGAGGCGCCAGCGCGCGCTGGAAGATGCGGGCGTCCGCCGGCGTCGCCTGGGCGTTCTCGCGCGCCACGGCTTCCTGATATTTCGCCGTGGCGCTTTCCAGTTGCTCCTTGTAGAGCCGCGCGGTGCGATCTAGTTCGCGCATCTGCACATCGTCGGCGTCGGCGGTTCCGACCACCTTCTTTTGCTGTTCCAGCGCCTGTGTCAGATTCTCGACCCTCGCGCCGGCGATGCGGGCGTCATTTTCCAGCGTGCGGGCGACACGTTCCGCCGCGGCGCGGCCTTGCGCGTCCAGATCGGCGAGCTGAGCCTGCAACTCCTTGATGCGCGGATGGCCGGGCAGCAGCGTGCGCGACTCCAGCGCGAGCTGGGCGCGCAGCGTGACGCGCTGTTCCAGCAGGCGGCGGATGACCTCGTTATTGGCGACGTCAGGAATGTCCCCGATGCGATTCTGGCGTAGCATCTCGCGAAGCAATCTGGCCTTGGCCTGCGCATCCGCCTGCGAGGTGCGCGACAATGACAATTGCGTATTGAGATCGCTCAAGTGCTGGGCGTTGATCGTCGTGTTATTGGAGCCGACCAGCAGCCCGGATTTGACCCGGAAATCCTCCGCCCTGGCCTCGGCGTCGGCGACGTGGCCGCGGAGCTCGGCGACAAGGGCGGCAAGCGACTTGGCGGCGCCGCGCGCATTGTCGCGTTTGGCCTGCTGCTGGAACTCGATATAGGCGTCGGCGACCGCATTGGCGCCGAGCGCCGCGAGATCAGGATTGCGCGACGTGAACTCGATCGAAAGGACGCGAGTCTTCGACGGCGACAATACATTCAGCTTGTCGGCGAATGTTTCAAGCATCCGGTCTTCGGGAGAAAGTTGCGTCGGATCGCGCATCAGTCCGAGCAACACCAGCGTGCGCGTCGTCAGCCCCATGCCCCTGGCGAGCGGATCGAACTCGTCGTTCCCCTGCAGTTCCATCGTCTTGATGACCCTGCGCGCGAGATCGCGTGAGGTGAGAAGCTGGATCTGGCTCTGGACGGCTTCCGCGTCGGGCAGGATTTCGACGGCGCGCTGCTCGGTCTTGTCGGCGCGCGGCATGAAGTTCTCCTGGTTCTCCAGAAGAACTCGCGCCTCGGCGCTGTAGCGCGGCTTGACGACATTGACGAAGACAAGAGCCGCCGCGAAAGCGGCGAGAGTCGGGCCCAGCACCCACCAGCGCTTGGCCGAGAGAACGCGCATGATGCGGGAAAGATCAATCTCCCCGGTCACGCCCTTCTCGTAATCATCGTGCTCGCCAAGACGCATCGCAGGACTCCATGCCAATGTAAGGCATTTAACCAACTATGGTTGCGGCGAGGTTAATTGACGGCGCCCGAAAGCGCCGGGGCGCCTTTCAGTGAGCCTTTGTTAACCACGAAGGCCTAAAAATCCGCTCAGGAATACGCTGCGTAAGCGATTTGTAACCAGGGTCGGATCGCAAATGACGAGACATACCGCTCTCTTCTCATGCCTGCTCATGTCCGCGTTGTTGTCGGGCTGCGCGGCGCCCGGCGACTATCGGCCCGAATTGCTGGCGCCGCCGCCGCCCGAGTCGCGATACACGCTCGCCGCGGGGGATCGCGTTCGCGTCATTGTTTTCGGACAGGACGCGCTGTCGAATTCATACGCCGTGGACGGCTCCGGCCGGATCTCAATGCCGTTGATCGGCTCGGTGCCGGTCTATGACCGCGATCCCGCGTCCGTCGAAAGGGAAATCGCCGAGCGCCTTCGCGCGGGCTTTGTGCGCGATCCGCGCGTTTCGGTGGAAGTCGAGGCGTTCAGGCCGTTCTTCGTGCTCGGCGAGGTCAACACGGCGGGTCAGTATCCTTACGTGGAGGGCATGACGGCCCGCACGGCCATTGCAATCGCGGGCGGCTTCAACCCGCGCGGCTATCAGGGCGGCGTCGACCTCACGCGCATCATCGACGGCCAGCCCCTCACCGGCCGCGTTCCCCTGGACACCATGGTGCGGCCGGGCGACACGATCATGGTGCGGGAGCGCATTTTCTAAAACGCGGGCGATCCGGCAAACTCCGCTCAGACCCCGCGCCGCGTCCAGAAAGGGACTATCGATCATGAGCGCCCCGGACGTCAGCGGCCCCAGAACCCGTGGTAGCGACAATGAGTTGACCTCGGGCGCCGACGAGCCGAGGGCCGTGCTCGCCGAAATCGCCCGCAATTGCTCGCCGAACAAGGCCTATTCGCCAATCGTTCTCGCGGGCCTGGTGCGTCTTTCCGAATTTCTGATGCTCGCCGGCGCCGGCTTCGCGGTGCAGGAATTTCACGTGGCGCCACGGTGGGGACACGCCGCCGTTTACATTATCGGGATACCGAGCATGGCGCTTCTGGCCGTGGTCGCCCTGCAGGCGCTCGGGCTCTACCATGTTTCGGCGCTGCGAACGCCATTGCGTCAGGGGTTGAAGCTTGCGAGCGGCTGGGCCTTTGTCTTCGTCGCCGAGCTTGCCGCCGTCTTCTTCCTGAAACTGGACCCGAATTTTTCTCGCATATGGCTTGCAGGCTGGTTTTTCGCCGGTCTCGGCCTGCTGTTTGTCGAGCGCTTCTCCGTGGCGGCGCTGGTTCGAATACTGACCCAGCAAGGCAAGCTCGACCGGCGGACCGCGATTGTCGGAGGCGGCCCAGCCGCCGCGCCCGTTCTGCACGCCCTTGCTTCGCAGGACGACGGCGATCTTCGCATCCTTGGCGTGTTCGACGATCGCTCGGACACGCGCTCGCCTGACGTTGTCGCGGGCTATCCAAAACTGGGCACGGTCGACGATCTCGTCGAATTCGCCCGTCACACACGTCTCGATCTCGTCATTTTCACTCTGCCGATCTCCGCCGAGGACCGGCTGCTGCAGATGCTACGCAAGCTCTGGATTCTCCCGGTGGATATCCGGCTCGCGGCGCACACCAACAAGCTGCGCTTCCGGCCGCGTTCCTATTCCTATCTCGGCGACGTTCCGGTGATCGACATTTTCGACAAGCCGATCGCCGACTGGGACGTGCTGATAAAATCGGCCTTCGACAAGATTGTCGGCGCGCTGTGCCTTCTGGTTCTCTCACCGGTCATGATCGCGGTGGCGATCGCGGTGAAGCTGGATTCGCCCGGCCCCGTGTTTTTCAAGCAACCTCGCTATGGTTTCAACAACGAGAAGATCGAGATCTACAAGTTCCGTTCGATGTACGCCGACAGGCTGGACTCCGCCGCGAGCCGGCTGGTCACAAGGGACGATCCTCGCGTGACCCGCGTCGGGCGCTTCATACGCAAGACTTCGCTCGATGAACTGCCGCAACTCTTCAACGTGGTCTTCAAGGGCGATCTGTCCCTAGTCGGGCCGCGTCCTCACGCGATGCAGGCCCGTGCGGCGGATCATCTTTACGACGAGGTCGTCGACGGATATTTCGCGCGCCATCGCGTGAAGCCCGGCATGACGGGCTGGGCGCAGATCAACGGCTGGCGCGGCGAAACCGATACGCCGGAGAAGATCCAGAGCCGCGTCGAACACGATCTCGACTACATCGAGAACTGGTCGCTGCTGCGCGACATCTATATTCTGGCGATGACGCCCTTCGCCCTGCTAAGGTCGGAAAACGCCTATTGAGCGGCGGAATGGACTCCCGGTCCAAAAGGAGAGCAATTTGCGTCGCCCTGTTTATATCGTCGCGCTGATCGCCGCACTGCATGGCGCCGCTGGCGTCTCGCTCGCGGCCGCGGCCGCGCATATCGAGAACAGCGCCCTGCTTCTGACCGCAAGCCAGTTTCTGATGGTGCACGCCGCCGCCGGACTGGGCCTCGCGGCTCTGGCCGCCAGCCTTCCGGCGCCCGCGAGAGGGCTGACTTTCTCTACCTTGGCGCTGCAAGCGGGCGTGAGCTTGTTCTCTTCGGATCTGGCCCTGCGCGCCCTCGGACCGGGCAAGCTCTTCGCCTATGCCGCGCCAATCGGCGGCTCCACGACGATTCTGGCCTGGCTCGCCATCGCCCTCTGGGCGGCGGCGCGACTCGCCGCAGCGCCGCCTAAAGTCTGAACTGGTTATTGTTTTTCCCTTTTGCATGCGAGCTTTAGAACAAAATGCCGACTGCGCCCGGTTCGCACAGCGGCTCCCGGCGAGCCGATTGTTAAAGCAATTCAGCGAATTTTAGGGCTTGACGCTGGACAAGAAAGGGCTTCCGCCCCACGATACGTTATTATGCCTAGTCCCGAGAGCTCCATCTCCAACGCTCAGACTGGACGGATGGCGGAGGCCGCAAGCCCCGCCAATCCGCTGGATGGACTGCGAATTCTTATCGTCGAGGATAATGCCTATATCGCCATGGCGCTTGAGGAAATGCTCAGCGAGCAGGGGCTCGTCGTGGAGGGCGTGGCGGCTAGTCTCGAAAAGGCCCTGCGCCTGACGGCGTCGACGCGGTTCGACCTCGCGCTGCTCGACGTCAATGTCGGCGACAAGAAAATTGATCCCGTGGCCGAGGCGCTCACCACGCTCGGAACGCCTTTCGTCTTCACCACGGGATACGGCCGAGCGGGTCTGCCGGAGGCTTTTCTTGACCACCCAATTGTAGAAAAGCCCTTTTATATTGAGGAAATACTTGACACCCTGCGCGCCGTTTACGCCAGCGCTCAAGACGGCGGCGACCGCTAGTCTCTCAACCATCCCCGGAAAGGTTAATGAATGTTTGGCGGCGCCGCCGCAATTCTCGGCTTGCGGCTGTCATGGGACTATATTACTGACAAGTTAACTTGTGTTGTGTTTATTAAGGTGAGTTAACGCCGATGACGGCCCTAACTAGTCTGAATCGCATGGCTTCCGCGTTTTGCGACCCGCTCCTGCGTCCCCATTCCAAAGCTGCCGTGACCGCCGGCGCCGCGATTGTCGCTCTCGCAGGAGGGCTCATGGCCTTCGATGTGCCGGAAAGTCTGGCCCAGGGCGGATTGTTCGAGGCGCTGTTTGGCGGCGGTGGCGGCGGCGGGCATCAATATGTCGTCGAGCCGTTGCGCTATTATCCGAACGGCGGACATGGGTGGGGCGGCCGACATTATTCGTACCGGCACAGCCATCGCCATTACGCCCACCATTTCAGACACGAGCGGGAACACGAGCGCGTCGCGCATCGGCATGGCTTCAGCGTGGTCCATCATCATTCGAAGCCCGCGGTGGAAACGGCGGACGCCAGTTACGAGCAGTCGAGCAGTTCCACCCTCGGCCGCCGCACTGTCTGCGTGCGCGCCTGCGACGGCTATTTCTTCCCGGTCGCGAATCTCAAGCACAATTCCGACATCGCGTCGCATCAGGCGACATGCGACAGCTTGTGCCCTCAGGCCGAGACAAAGCTCTTCGTCATGGCCGCCGGCTCGGAGAACATGGACGAAGCCGTTTCCGCGCGCGGCGGCGAACTCTATTCGCAGTTCATGGCGAGGATAAAGGCCTCGGGCGACGGACAGAAATCCTGCGGCTGCCATTCCGTCGCGGGCGATCCCGTCGAATCCAAGGCGGTCCTGAACGACAATACTTTGCGCGCCGGGGACACGGTCGTGACCAGCGAAGGGGTGCGCGTGTTCAGGGGCGGCGCATTTCCCCACAAGAGCAGCGATTTCATGTCGCTGGCGGAAACGCGCGACCTGCCCGCCGAAAAGCGCGGCGCGCTGGCGGCGATTGACCGGCTGGTCAAGACTCCGCATGGGCGCACCGCTCTGCTGACCGAACGCCATCATGAAGAGCATTCGCACAAACGGCATCGACGTTCCGACCTTGGCGGCGCGCTCCATTTCAACTGATCAGGCAATGACGAGCGCGGCGCCTTTTTATCGCCGCGCTTGAGCGCAAGAAGGCTATGAGCCCCGGAGTGACAGAGCAGGCCGCCGGGGCCAGAGGAGCATGCCTTCTGAAATTCTCATGACCCATGTTTCCGGCGATCCCGCCGAACCAGCTCCCCGCCTCAATGGGCCCCGCAGGCTTCTCAACCGTTTCGGGGGGAAGCGGGCGTGGTTCTATGTTCTGGCGGGGCTGGGCGCGGGGTTGGCCGCCATGATCGGCGGTGCGCGCTGGACCCTTTCCGACAAGGCGCTGATCGACGAGGTTGCGGCTCAGGTCTACGCTTCTTCAGGCCTTTACGTCGCCGCCAAGGCGCGTCCGAGCTTTTCCCTGCTGCCCCGGCCTCATGTCGCGATCGAGGGCGTGGCGCTTGCGGACCCCGGCGGCTTTCTCACCATGGACGCCGACCGGCTCGACGCGAACGTCCGCCTCATGTCGCTCATGGCCGGGCGGTTGCAGATCGATCGCCTCACCCTTGCGCGGCCACGAATTGGGATTGATCGGCAAAAGTCCGCGACTCCTGGGCAGGCGTTTGCACAAGCCCTGGCCGCAGTGAACAGGCGACCGTCGGACAAGGCCGGCTTTGGCGTGGTGACGCTCGTGAACGGAGCCGTCACCTTTCACGGAGAGAAGACGCCGAATATCGAGAAACTGAACGCCAATCTGGAATGGCTCGGCTTCGCCACTCCGGCGACGCTCACCGGGGATTTCGACTGGCGCGGCGAACATTGGCGCGGACTGCTGTGGATTGCGCGGCCCGGCGCCTTGAGGCTCGGCGACCAGACCCCGCTCACGCTTCGGCTCGACAGCGCATTGCTGCAATTGGAGGCGGAGGGGATAATCCAGAGCGGCGCGATGCCGCGCTACAACGCGCATGTCGTCGCTTCCGCGCCTTCGATGCGAGCGGTCCTGGGCTTGCTCGACATGACCCCACCCCTGCCGGGCCCGCTCGAAAATTTCGAACTCGCAGCCCAGGCGAGCGTCGGCCCGAGCGACATGCAGCTCTCGCAGCTGAGGTTTCTGGCGGACAACAACGAATTTGCAGGCGCCTTCTCGCTTCGCAAGGAGGACGAAAGAACCCGCATACAGGCCTCCCTCACCAGCACTTACGTCACCCTGAAGCCGCTTCTCGACAATCTTCCATCTCTATCGACAAGCGACGGACAGTGGAGCCGCGAGAATTTCGACCTGCCGGATCTTTCCACGACGGACGTCGACCTGCGGCTCTCGACGGCGCATTTGCGCCTGTCCCGGCTCTCGATGGATGACGCCGAGCTGGTTTTCGGGCTTCGCGCCGGAAGGCTGGACATCGCTCTGACGCAGGCGAAGGCCTACAAGGGATCGCTCAAGGCCCATGCGACCCTCGCGCCCGGTCCCCAGAGCGCGGTCGAGATGCATCTGGAGGCGCAGACTTCCGGTATCGACGCGGGCTCGTTGCTCTGGGACGCCATCGCCCATGACGACATAAGCGGCTCGCTCGACTCCGCACTCGCACTCAACGCCAGCGGGGAGAGCATGGCCGCGATGATGCGCGCTCTCGATGGGCGAGCCAGCTTCACGCTCGCGCAGGGCGCTATCGCCGGCATCGACCTTGAGCGCGCGCTCAGCCGCGTCGACAAGCGCCCTTTATCGAGCGCGATGTATATACGCAGCGGCCGCTCAAGTCTTGAAAAGGCGTCGGCGAAATTCAGGATCGCCAATGGCGTGGCGAATGTGGAAGACGGCGCGGCCTCGGGGCCAGGATTCTCGCTCGCCTTCACCGGCTCCGCGCGCGTGCTCGACCGCAGCCTGGCCCTGCGGGCTCAGGTCTTTCCGGCGGACGAAGCCGGAGCGCCGCGCGCAAGGGGCCAGCAGCTTGGCTTCGATCTGACAGGCGCGTGGGATGATTTGAATTTCGCGCCCGACGCCAAGGCCCTGATCCGCCGCTCAGGCGCGGCGGCGCCCCTGCTCCCGTCCCCTGCTGCGCCGGACAGCGCGGCGAGAGACCATTGAGGCGGCGCGTTCGCTCGCCTACGCAGCCGCCTGCCCCGCCACCGCAATGAGATAGTGTCCGCGCGCGGGCGGCATTGGAACGCCGCGTGGCGTGAAGACGTCGCGGGTCAGAAAATGTCCCGTGAGCTTGAAGGCCGCCGTAAGTTCGGTGGCGTCCGGCCGCCCGAGGCCGTCGTCGCGCAGGAAGGCAGGATAGGCCAGAAGCCGGTCGCGCCAGGGCTCGCCCGCGTCGCGGCTGACGGCCCGGCCGGATTTGGGCGACACATAGGCGAGATCGTCGCGGCTGCCGGTCAGGACGCAGGCGTCGAGATCGAGGCCAAAGCCCAGCGCGCCCAGCATCGCGATCTCGAACCGGGCCAGCAGCGCCGGGGCCTGATCCACTGCGTCGAGCCTGTCCGCGATGAGGCGCGCCATCTCGAACAATTCGCCATTGGGATCGCGCTCGGGCAGGAGGCGCAGCAAGGCGGAGAGAAAGCCCACGCCATGCAGGGCGAAATCATGGTCGATCAGCCGCGCCGCGCGCGATTGCAGCGGCTCGACCGTATAGGAGCCAAGCTGATGATCCAGCCGCGCCCGCCAGAGCGCGTCGACCTGATTGCCCGGTTGCAGCACGGCGCGCATCGCCCGGCCGCTTCCTCCGCGCACAAGGCCGAGATGGCGACCGTGAGCTTTCGTCATCAACTCAAGGATGACGGAGGCCTCGCCGTGTCGGCGAACGCCAATCACAAGACCTTCGTCGCGCCATTGCATGAGTTTTTCAGACCTCGGACAACTTTATATCCGTCTTGTATTCGAGATCGTCGACATCCTTGGTCAAGGCCTGACCGCAGATCACCCGCCCCTTTGCAGTGTCAAAGGTCAGCGTCGGCGAACCGTAAAGCGACCAGCCCATGCTCAGCGCCTGAGTGACGCGATGGCAGAAAGCCACATCGTCCGCGCCGGTCAGATAGCGATAGACGGTCAGACTTTTTTTGGAATTGGAAGTCGACATCCCCTACCCCATTGCTTGCGCGCCAAGGGCGCTCCGCATCGCCTTTTCTAGCTTGATTCCCCCGCGCCGCGAACAGGTTTGACGGCGATAGAGCGCCTATTCGTCCTTTGGAAACTCCAGTCTCATCTCCCGGTAACGTTCGGGATCGTCGGCCCAGTTTTCGCGCACCTTCACGAACAGGAAAAGATGAACCTTCTGCTCGGCCGCCTCGGCGATTTCCAACCGCGCCGCCTGGCCGATCGCCTTTATCGTGCGGCCGCCTTCGCCGATGACGATCTTCTTCTGCCCGTCGCGCGCGACGAAAATTGTCTGTTCGATGCGGGCGGAGCCGTCCTTCTGGTTGGTCCAGGAGTCGGTCTCCACGGTCGATTGATAGGGCAATTCGTCGTGCAGGCGCTCGAACAGCTTTTCGCGGGTGATTTCAGCCGCGAGAATCCGCATCGGCGCGTCGGACAACTGGTCCTCTGGATAGAGCCAGGGCGATGGCGGCATCCTCTCGCCCAGCTTTTCCAGCAGCCGCTTCACGCCGTCGCCGTTGAGCGCGGAGATCATGAAAGTGTCGTCGAATTTGGCCTTGGCGTTCAACTGCTCCGTCAAGGCGAGCAGGCTGTCGCGCGGAACGAGGTCGATCTTGTTCAGCACCAGCAGTTTTGGCGCATGAGCCTGCGCGAGCCTGGGCAGCATGGATTCGACTTCCTCGTCGATTCCCTTGCGCGCGTCGATCAGCAGCGCGATGACGTCCGCGTCCGTCGCGCCTGATAGCGCGCTCGCGACCATGGCGCGGTCAAGCCGGCGCTTGGGCGCGAAAATGCCGGGGGTGTCGACCAGCACGATCTGCGCGTCGCCACAGATGGCGATGCCCCGCACCAGCGCGCGGGTCGTCTGCGCCTTGCGCGAGACGATGGACACCTTGGCGCCGACAAGCTGATTGAGCAGCGTCGACTTGCCGGCGTTCGGCGCGCCGACCAGCGCGGCGAAACCGCAGCGCGTCTCCCTGGCCTTTCCGGATTCCTCGTTCATGCGCCGCCTTTCTGGGACTCTATGCATTCGCGCGAGAGAAAAGCCTCCGCCGCCGCCTGCTCCGCGGCGCGTTTGGAGGCGCCGCCCCCCTGCGCGGGTTCGAAACCGGCGACGTCCACCAATACCTCGAAACATGGCGCGTGATCGGGGCCGCTGCGCGAGGCCAGCCGGTAAACTGGCGCCGCGAGCCGCCGGCCTTGCGCCCATTCCTGCAGGGTCGTCTTGGCGTCCCGCAGGCTGCGGCCGGGCGTAACCATTCGATCCTCAAAGGCCGAGCGCACCAGTCTCGCCGCGGCTTCCGCGCCGCCGTCCAGAAACACCGCGCCGATGATCGCCTCGCAAATATCCCCGAGAATGGCGTTCTTGTCTCGTCCGCCGCCATGCGCCTCGCCATCGCCGAGACGGATGAAGGAGCCTACGCCCCAGTCCCGCGCGACCTCGGCGCAGGTCTCCTTGCGCACGAGAGCCGCGAGACGGCGGGACAACACGCCCTCGCTTTCATCGGCGTAGGCGCCGACCAGCATGTGCGCGACGCCAAGCCCTAGCACCCGGTCGCCCAGAAACTCCAGCCGCTCGTATGAATCCTGACGCGCGGTCACGGCGCTCACATGCGTCAGGGCGCGCAGGAGCAGCGCCTTGTCCGCGAAGCGATAGCCGATCCTCTCTTCCAGGACCGACAAATCGTCTTGCGCGCCTTGCGTCATTTGAACAGCCGTCAATGCGCCGGCTTCAGCAATCGCTCCCAGCGCACGGACCATGGCCAACGCCAGAACGCCAGCGCGGATTCATCCTTCTTCACCGAGAAGAAGATACGCTCGGCGCGCCCCACGAGATTGACATAGGGAACGTAGCCCACTCCGCCGAGTTCCGGCGCAATGCGCGAGTCGGTGGAGTTGTCGCGATTGTCGCCCATCATGAAGAAACTCCCTGGCGGCACGACAAAGAGCTCGGTGTTGTCGTTTATGCCGTGGTCGCCCTCGATCTCGATGATCGTGTGTTCGACGCCGCCCGGAAGAGTCTCCTTGTAGGTCGGAACCTCGACCTCGCGTCCATCGCGCCCTTCGGTGCGCGCCTTGGCGATCGGCTCGCGCGGGACAACGACATTGTTGATGTAAAGCCGCCCGTCGATCATCTGGATGCGGTCGCCCGGCAGGCCGATGACCCGCTTGATGTAGTCCGTTTCATTGTCGCGCGGCAGCTTGAACACCAGCACGTCGCCGCGCTTGGGCTCCGAACCCAGGATGCGGCCCGAAAAAATGTCCGGACCGAAAGGGATGGAGTATTTCGAATAGCCGTAGGCATATTTGGAGACGAAGACATAATCGCCGATCAGCAGCGTCGGGATCATCGAGCCCGAGGGAATGTTGAAGGGCTGAAACAGCAGCGTGCGGATGACCAGCGCAATCGCGAGAGCCTGGACGATCACCTTGATCGTCTCCAGCAGTCCGCCTTCCTCCTGCGCGTCCGCGATCTGGACTTTCTTGTTCAAGCCGCCACTCTCCTATGCTAGCCGCTCCGGCGCCGCGCCCTTCAGCTTATTTCCTGTGCTTTGGCCCCGCTCTAACACGCCGTCGCCTCAATGAGAACCAGCGCCTGCGCGTAGGGCTCCTCGTCGGTCAGGGTCAGGTGAACGCGCGCTTTCATGCCCGGCGGGGTGATTTTGGCGAGCCATTGCGCCGCTCCGCCTGTCAATTCAAGGGTGGGCTGGCCGGAGGGCAGATTGATGACGCCCATGTCCAGCCAACCGACGCCGTGGTTGATGCCGACGCCCAGCGCCTTGGCGCAGGCCTCTTTCGCGGCGAATCGCTTGGCGTAGCAAGCCGCGCGCGAGGCCTTCGCGTCGCAATAGGCCCGTTCCGCCGGCGTGAACAGCTTTTGCGGGAAGCGCGCGCCGTGACGCTCCAATGCGTCCTTGATGCGGCGAATGTCGCAAAGGTCGGAGCCAAAGCCGATGATCATGAGGCG
>Ga0182030_10002992_pt1 | contig 36076 bp, 21 predicted proteins | sample 812S3MmetaG_FD_121299 | JGI IMG/M metagenome (GOLD analysis project Ga0182030, IMG submission 121299) | Permafrost microbial communities from Stordalen Mire, Sweden - 812S3M metaG (Illumina Assembly) | ecosystem: Environmental > Terrestrial > Soil > Wetlands > Permafrost | place: Sweden...
CACGGGGTTGATGGTGAAGACAGCGGAAGTGACTGTGCTATCGGTCATGCCGGTGGCATACGCAATCGCCTTCAGGGTCTCCGAAGCCGCCACCGAAATCCCGCCGGAGTATAAGATACCGGCGGTCTCCGAGGGAGCCGTTCCGTCGGTCGTATAGCGAATCGCGGCGTTCGTGGTGGTGGAGCTGATTGTTACCGGCTGCGTTCCAGTGAAGCTTCCACCGGCTGGATTGAACACCGGCACCGCCACCTGCGGCACGGAGTTGATGGTGAAGAGAGCGGAGGTGACTGCGCTATCGGTCATCCCGGAGGCATACGCGATCGCCTTCAGGGTCTCCGAAGCCACCACCGAAATCCCGCCGGAGTATAAGATGCCGGCGGTCTCCGAGGGAGCCGTTCCGTCGGTCGTATAGCGAATCGCGGCGTTCGTGGTGGCGGAGGTGATCGTTACCGGCTGCGTTCCAGTGAAGCTTCCGCCGGCTGGATTGAACACCGGCACCGCCGCCTGCGGCACGGGGTTGATGGTGAAGACAGCGGAAGTGACTGTGCTATCGGTCATGCCGGTGGCATACGCGATCGCCTTCAGGGTCTCCGAAGCCGCCACCGACACCGCGCTGGAGTATAAGATACCGGCGGTCTCCGAGGGAGCCGTTCCGTCGGTCGTATAGCGAATCGCGGCGTTCGTGGTGGCGGAGGTGATCGTTACCGGCTGCGTTCCAGTGAAGCTTCCACCGGCTGGATTGAACACCGGCACCGCCACCTGGCCGCCTGCTAACGTCTGCAATGCTCCCAGCGTCAGGAAATTGACTGGGGAGGACTGGTTGTTGTACTCGGTAGCGATCCAACCGGCGGATCGGGCAGTATTCGAAATTCGAACCTCATCGAACGTCGCGCCCAGCAGTCCGGCCAGCACTCCCGAAATCGATTCGCCGCCCATGGTCAACGGGAGCCCCATCTTGAGCGGACCATTGCCGGTGGGAAGTTGCGCTTTCAGAACGCCATCAAAGAATAGATTCCAATTGGTGCCATCCCAACTGCTGGCCACGTGATGCCATTCGCCGGTATTCCAGCCGGATATTGGCCAGGTCGCCGGGTAAGTGGCGTTGTTCACCATGCCGGCTTTGAGGTTCAGCGTGCCGCCATCGTTTTCGATGCGCAGGAAATAAGCCTCGGCGTTATTGGCGTATCCTTTGCCGAGAAGGTAGCCGAGTACCTGGTTGGTGGATGTGAATGCCGAGACATTCACCCGGGTTTCCATGGTCACGGGTGTATTGTTCGGTATGTCCAACGCCCCTGAATTGGGAACACGGACGTAGTCGGCCTTACCGTCAAAGACCAGGGCGTTACCGATCTGGCCGGCTGTACTTTTCTTGCCTGTAACGGCCTGAGCCGTGCCGTTCCCCGCATTGGCGGTGGAGTCCGTCACTATCTGGGAGGCGGCATTGTCGGACATATGCCACACTCCGGAGAAGTTGATGTCCCAAACACCCGGCTTGTTTTGCTGATCGGGGGCCGAGGCATTGCCGAAGTACACACAGATAACCGTATCGCTGGTATTGCTTACAGCCGGGAGATTTACCCATGCTACGATCTGGCCGGTTCCAGAATTATAAGATTCGATTTCGTGGTTGAGCTTGGTCACACCATCCGCCGCGGTGAAGAGGATATCGGTGCCATCGATCTTCCCTACCCCACCGCCCGAAGACGCAGCCCTCAAGTTGGCGTCGGTCACCGATATGAGTAACGGGAAGTTGGCCAGGCTGGAGGAGACGTTCGTGTGATTTACGGTGATTGCCTTGCGGTATGTCCAAGCCGTGTTGTACCAGCCCTGGCTCGCCGATGAGATGGTGAAGACAGCCGAACTCACGGTACTATCGGCCATGCCCGGGGCATACGCGATGGCCTTCAGGGTGGATGACGAACTTACCGTCACCTGCCCGCTGTACAGGTTGCCCGTGGACGATGTAGGTGCCGTTCCGTCGGTGGTGTAGCGGATGGACGCGCCGCCGGTGGTTGTGGCCATCGTCACCGGTTGTCCGGAAGTGAATGTCCCGCCCGGCGGATTGAAGGTCGGAGCGGCAACTTGCGGGAGGTTGATCGTATAGACCGCCGTGCTGACCGCGCTGTCTGTCATCCCGGCCAGATAGGCGATGGCGTTCAACGTCGTAGTGGACGCAATCTGGACCGCGCCGTTGTAAACGGTGCCGGTGGTTTCGGTGGGAGTGGATCTGTCAATGGTATAGCGGATGGAGGCGCCTGAGGTCAGGCTGGTTATGGTAACCGGCTGCGCGGAAGTATAGGTCCCGCCGGGAGGGTTGAATGTTGGCGCCGATACGGTCCCCGGCACGGAGGTACTTTTTAGGGTAAACTTGCCCACCGTACCGCTGAAGTGAAACAGCGCATAACCGCCGCTTGGCACAGTGAGCGAATTCGCCAGGCTCAGGTTTGCGTCGGAAGTGAATACTACCGGATTGGCGCCGGTATTGACAATCTGGACCTCGGAACCATCCTCTTCCTTGCTCGCGTCGACGGTCGCGGTCACCGGCTGCGTGTTTCCATTGACATACACCACCGGGCCATAAGGCCGAATCGTGGTGTTGCCCGCCAGACTTACGAGGCCATGATTGACGTCCGGATACACGCAGCCTGTGCAAACATCGCCCTGCCAGATGATGTTCTTGTTGGTCAGCAGATTCCAGCCCGGTCCGGAGACGGTATTGAACTCATAATTCGGGACACCCGGAAAATTCCAGTTGTTGTTTTGGACCTTCACCTGGCTCCAGAAGAAATTGCCGGACTGATACCCCGGGTTCAGTTCGTAGACCGTATAAAGCCTGCGTCCGTTGGCTGTCGCCGCACTGGTGAGATATCCCGTGTTACCCGAGATGGTCGCATTCGACAGTGGGACCGTGAAGGAAAGAAAATTGGTCGAGTTATAGTTGTCGACGATTAACGTATTTCCGGACACTTGCACGGCGCCGCTCGGCTGCAAAATGGCAAAGGAGTAGCAGTCGTGGCACGTGTTGCCGCTGATCGTGACATTGGCGGGGCCCACGCTATTCGTGCCTACCTGGGGCACGATATAAATGCCGGTTCTGGCTCCCGGACTACTAAGTTGGCCGATCGTGTCCAGATAGTTGTTGAGGATCTGAATTGTGCCGACGGCGACCACCCCATCCACGCCGTTGACGGTGATTCCTTCGCCCATCGTCTGCGAGATGGTGTTCGATTGGTACAACTGCCGCACCAGCGCCCCGGCGCCTCCGCCCTGCGACGCGTTTTCTATGCCGGCGTTCGATCCATTGCTGATTACATTGTTGAGGACCTGAAGATCCACCGCCTGGACGGAAATGCCGTTGCCATTGAAATTCGTCATCGTGGAGTTGCTGATGACCATCCCCGTGACGATGGACCCGCCCGAGAAGATATTCTCTCCTTTGAAGTCCTGGGTGTAGACCGAGTTGATCGTGATATTCGTGTAAGCGCTGTCTTCGTAAAGGTAGACCGCTTTGTGTGTCTCGTCCCAACCGTCTCCGGTGGTGGTCAGCGGCGGCTGGGTTGGGCTGAAGCTGATACTCCGCGTATTGCCGTCCGTCATCCCATAGAGGCGCAGGCCGGAAACCGTGATATTGGAGACGGCTTCGCCGCTCACGCCATTCGGGCCGCCGTCGTCGCCGATGGCGACGCAGTTACCCCGGATGGTCGCCGTCTGACCCGGGAATTTGGCGCTGTTGGAGTAGAGACTCCACGCACCCCGGCAAAACAGATTGGTTTTGGAAACGTCCCCCGTAAGGGCAATGTTGCTATATCGGACCTTCACCGCCCCGGGCGCGTGCGCCGTCATCTGGTCGGTCGCAATCGTGACATAGCCGCAGACAGCACCATTGGGGCAGCTAACGGGCTTGGGTGCTACTACCGTTCCGCCTCCCGCCTGGCCAACGGCATCTAACGCGGATTGGAACGCCGCGTGGTTGTCTGTTCCGTAAGCATAGGTTGCATTCGCGACGGTAGACGACGCGGGCGTGCTGAGCGTGATCGTGGTCGGACTGGTTACCGACTGCACCGTGCCTTCGAGGGTGGTCCCACCGTAAAAGAAAGCGCTGGAGGAAACGGATGTAGTAGCCGCCACGGCCAGTGTGATTGTAGTTGCCGACGTCTGACCGGCGATCGAAGTGACCAGGGGCGCGCCGTTTGGCCCGGCGCCCGGCACCACGATGCCGCGGCCGAAGTCCGTCGAGACGAAGGAACCCGACAGGGACGTGAGAGTGGTCGAACCCGCCTGAATCGTGCCGTCGGTCTTTGAAGTCCCACCGTGGCCGGCGCCGATCACCTGGATGTACTTCCCCACATCCGCGGAAGTAAACGTGCCGCTGGCGGATGTAAGAACCGCCGATCCGGCGGTCATGAAGGCATCCGTGCGCAGCACACCGTCAGGGACCGCGCCGAAGGCAGTTACATAGACCGTGGAGTTGATCGCAAGAGATGGAGTAAGGGTGATAAGTGCGCTCGCGGTCTTGGTTGGGTCGGCAACGCTGGCGGCCTGGACTGTAACCGATTGCGGCGCCGCCACGGTGCCTGGCGCCGTATAGAGCCCGGAAACCGAGATGCCGCCCGGGCCGCTGTTGAGAATGCTCCAGGTCACCTGCGTATTGCCGCTTCCGGTGACTGGCGCCGCGAATTGTACGCCTTGTCCGGCGGCTATCGCGGCGGTAGGCGGATTTAACGAAATTGTCACGGGAATCAGCGAGATCGTCGTGTTGGCAGTCTTCGTGGAATCTGCCGCACTGGTCGCCACCACCGTAACCGTCTGCTGGGCGGGTACCGGCGTAGGCGCGGTATACACACCCGCGCTGGAAACGCTCCCGATTCCGCCTGGCGCCAGGCTCCACCCTACCTGTAAGTTCGTAGTCCCTGTGACGGCAGGTGTGATGGACAGCGTTTGTCCGGCCGTCAACGTGCCGCTTTGCGGGTTGACCGAGATCGTCACCGGCCCGGACACACTGCCCACATAGGCGTAGGCTCCCATGTCGAACGCAGTCCCGGTCAAGCGGGGATTCCCCGCGAAATCCGTCGCTATGGCGGGCGGCGTGGTGAGCAATGAAGTGGATAAGGGCGCCGCGGCTATGCCGGGCGATCCTTGCAGTAGACTGTAGTTGCTGTCCACGGCGTCCGCAAAGAGTGGATTGGTCTCGATGGAGCCGGAATCGACCCCCTGAGCCTGCCATTGACTGAATGTGGCGGCCGTCTGACCTCCGCCACTGTTCGTCTGCCAGAACGTGTCGCCCGGCGCATAGAGGTTGTACTGCAACTGCGCAAAATCCCACGTCGCGGGATAATTGTTCCACTGCTTGATCGCGGCGTACGGCGCCAGACAGATGTTGCCGTAGTATTTGAACCGCGCGCCGTTCGCCGGGTTACTGTTGGTATCTAAAGTCAGGCAGGCGTAGGCAAAAGATGCGCGGGGGTCCAGCACAATCGTGCTGAAGCGCAGCGTATTGCCGTTATTGCGCGAGATGACCGCGGTGGCATAGCCATCGCTCTCCAGGTATGCTCCTTCCAATAGCATGTTCTGGAAGACCAGGTTCGAACCGTACATGTCGACCGTTCCATAGGGCCCGGTGATGTGCATCCCATCGAACAGAAGGTTCTGCCCGTACACTTCGACCCTGGCGTTTTGAATCAGGCCTCCCTTGACTGTGATACTAGCCGCTGGATTGTCTCCATTACCAGCCGCGAAATTGCCCCCCAGGGAGGACATGTTATTCACCAGAACGGACGTTACATTGGTGCCGTGCGTGTAGAAGGCGTAATAATTGTCGTTGTCCTGCGGGTCGCTGGGATGGTCCCAGACGCAGTTATCCCATTCGGATATCTGGTTGGGAAGAGGGCTACTCACGTCGCCATACGATACGTAGGCTGTGGCGCCGCCGTGTCCTAAACCGGGAATGGCCCAGGCGGCGTACAGATTCCTGCCGATGAACTGGGTCGAATTGATCACTCCGAAATGATGGAGACCGGCACGGTATGCCTCGCAACTGTCCACCAGCACGTCCGTGCTGTTCTCGATGCGAAACGCATATCCACCGTAGAGATAGGCGCTTTCATCTACTACCAGGTTGCGGAAGATCAGGTGGCTCATGTAATTGCTATACACCACATCCTGGCGCAACACGGCGGTGTACAACAACCCGTTAGTGCGCGGGTCGGAAGTCGGCGAGTTGATCGCCAGTATTCCCCCACTCCACGACCACGAGTTCACCAGCGCGGCGGCATTGTTAGACAGGCTGCTGTAGAAGAAGGTGTGGTTCACCAGGGCAGCCAGAACCTGGTTCGGGATTGCGTAGGTATAGAGTCCGTTTCCGATGGCTATGAATGCGGCATTGTTGAGAACCACGCTGCCCCAGAACTTCGGCTTCGCACCCGATCCGTAATCGGCGAATGTGATCGGGTTGCCGGCCGTACCGCTGGAAGGAACATTCAATGACTCATGCCATTCCCCGCCGCGCTGAAAGAAGACTATGTCACCCGGGTGAAGGGCGGTACTATTCACCTTGGCGACGGTCTGCCATGCGTTCGCCGGGCTCAAGCCGGTATTCGAATCGGAGCCCACCGGGCTCACGTAGTAGGAAGTCCCGTTGCCGAACGTGGGAGGCGGCGTATCCACCACAGTGATGGTGACCTGCTGCGTGACGGTGCTCACCCCATTGAAGGCCGTCAAAGTGTAGGTTGTGGTCTGCGTCGGGCTCACATAGATAAAAGACTGGCTGGCAACATCCCCAACCCCCTGATCGATGACCAGATCGGTGGTGTTCAATACAGACCAGCTCAACCGCGTCGCGTAGCCAGGATTGGCGGTGCCGGCCGATGCCTTGAAGGAAGCGATGGACTGCGCACCCAGCGAGCCCACCGAACACATCGCAGCCCACATCAAAAGGAGCGGCACGTGCGGAAAGCGGCCCCGCGGAGCCTGGCGCCCAGAGCCTTTATCCAGGCTGGAAACAGGGAGTGGAGAAATAGTTGACAGCGCTAAATGATTTGGCATTGGGATTTGATTCGGTTCTCGCTTAAGCGACTGTCTGCCACTGAAGGTTCCGGCGTGCGGACTTAATGAGATCGGGAGCAGGACGCCGGAAGGCCCCTTCCCGAACTTTTCCATTCGCGAGACGTTGTGCGATCATAGCATAAGGCTGCAAGCCGGATCAATCGGGACGGTCTTGCATCCTCATGGTCTGGACGCGCCAATAATGTTCCATGTCAGCACGGCTCTGCTAGGTGTACTCATTAGCCCGGTTTTCATCCATTCCACGAGCGCCGCCGCGGAGCGCCCTAAAAGTCGCACTTTCACTTCTTCCCCATCTGTCCTTGAACCAGGCACTGTCGCTCAGCTCCTATGGTCGGCTACCGGCGCCTCTACTCTGTCCATCGATCAGGGTGTTGGCGATGTGACAGGACGCGGTTCGATTTATGTCAGCCCTCCGCAAACCACTACGTACACCTTGACAGCCACTAACGCCGAGGGCTCGGTCCGCAGCCAGACCACGCTCACCCTGAAGCCGCATCCCCCGGCCCCTCTCGGCAAGGGCGCAACCTACTACGTGAGCCCTTCGGGAAACGATAATGCCGATGGCAACTCTCCGCAGACCGCCTGGCGCACCGTGGCCAAGGTAAACGGCAGTTCCCTGAAGCCGGGTGACAACGTCCTGTTCCAAAGGGGCGGAGAATGGCGCGAATCGCTGAAGGCGCCATCGAGCGGCGAGAGAGGCAACCCGATCACGTTTACGGACTATGGAATCGGAGCCAAACCGAAGTTCTGGGGAAGTGTCGTCCTCACCAACAGCGAATTCCGGGCCGCCGGAAATGGCCTGTACACTTATTCCATTACAACTCCGGTACTGGCCGCTCTGGTCGATCACAAATTCCTCTACTACAAGAAGGGGCTTGAGCTCCCCCAACCGCTGTTCTGGTCGTTCCGCGAGGCGACTCTTACCATCAACTCCCCTCACTCCGATCCCCGCGTCGATGGCAAACTCTATACGGCCGTGATCCGTGAAGACGTAATCTACAGCAACTATAAGAACCACCTTGTTTTTTACAATCTGGCCGCCGATGAAAGCGCGGCGCCCGATGGCGGCTACGCTTTCCGTATCATGGGAAGCCAAGACGTGGTGATGGACCACTGCGAAGCCTATCGCGCCGGAAAGCATCACTTCGGAGTGATTAATTCGACGCGGGTGATTGGAAGGAACCTGTACGCCGCCTGGGCGATGCCGGGCTTGGGCCATGGAGGCGCCATCGCTTACGTATCGTACGGCGATGCTACCAGCACCCTTCCCGATCAGACTTCGGAATGGCATAAGTGTGTTTGGGATCATCCGGAAGATCCTCAGGACAAGGACTCGTACTTCTCGTTTTACTGCCACGGCGCCAAACTCACCTCCGTTCTTGTCGACAAGATGATTTCCCTCGGAGGAAATTTTTCCATCGCCGCTGAGGAGAACTCCGGGACCACAGTCCTGGTCCGCGGAGGCCTGGTTCAAAACGCGCGCGTAGAAGTTTACGGACGGAACATCGTTTTTGACGGTATGCGTATCACTGGTCCGCACGCTACCTTGGATATGATCGGCTCGGAACTCACTTTCCAAAACATGATCATCGATGGTACTAACTTGGGGAACTCCTGGTACCAGAGTGCAATTGTCTCCCGCGGAACCGGCAATACGTTGCGTTTCAGTACGGTAGCCGTCGATCCCCACGCATCCCCCGTCACTACTTGTATCGCCATCGACAGCAAGGACACAACCGGTGCTAAGTTCAGTTACTATGGAAATATCCTCTTGTCGCCGGGCCGCGTGGTAAAACAATGGAGCGGACATCCGCTTACGGCGGAGTTTTCCGAAGTCCACTACAACTTCTATGGTCCGCGGGCGAGGTTCAACGACCAAGATATGCCTCTCGATCAATGGCGAGCCGCGGGGTTCGATGTTGGATCACTGCAGGGTGACCCGATGTTTCAGGATCGGGCACGGGGCGACTACCGTCTGCGGAAGGGCTCTCCCGCTATCGATGCGGCTTCGGCCCTCTCGGCATTTGAGTCGAAGATCCCGATTTCCGTGGATTTTAGCGGCGCGCCGCGTCAAGAGGGTCCGGCAGCCGACATGGGCGCCCTGGAGTACCGGAATCAAGGCGACACGCCACCGGCAGGCAACGCAGGTGTTTTCGGAGTACTGATTCTCGGATTGACAGGCGCGCTCCTGATTGGGCTGCAACGAAGGAAACACACGTCAACCGGCGCTCCGTAAGTCCGCTCCCTGACGCTTATCGCGAGAAGAGGCTCTTGACCTTTTCGTTTTGGGGATCTGCGTACCACGTCCGGAACATAACGCTGTCGCCTTGTTGAACGGCCTTGACCAGGTTCTTGTGGTAGAGGTCGAGGGGGCCATCCGCGGTGTAGATCAAAGAAAACGAATCGGGATACACCCCGCGCACATCCGCGGACGTCGACACTTCACCCCTACGCAGCTCTTTGTATGGAACGGAATACGCGTAGTAGCGGAGGTTGGAATGCTCCGGAATCAGTAGAACGTCGGGGAAGGCGGCCGCAACTTTTTGTATGATTGCGGGGTCCATCGGATTACCATCGGTGGCGTTGACATTCGAGTCGACATAGGCCATCGTGATCCCCCAGCGGTTCTTGGCATAGGCGATCTTATCGATCAGAAGCTGTGCCGGGTCTGCGACCGCCGTCTGCGCGGCCCGCTGCCCTTCGCCGGAGATGGTAAGTTGCTGCGGCCTGACCGTGACGCCCACCCGCAACCCCGCATTGCGGAAACGCTGGAAATACTCGTCGGCAACGTCGGCCATTTCGGGGGCCAGTTGATTCACCATCCGAGGATCGCCCAGATAGGACACGGTATTGGCGAATTTCTGCCCTTCGATATCCCAGGTGATGGCGCCCTGCGCATTCATGCTCTTCATGATGGCAATGGCGCTGTCGGCCAGCACCAGGAGCCTCTGGCGAAAGTCCGCCTTGCCCGACGGAGTGTTGATATTCAGGTGGGAATCGCCAAACCATCCTTGCGGATTGGCCGGGTCGTTGAGCCCGCCCGTCGCCAGAAATATCGCGCCAATGGGACGGCGGTCGGACCATTTCAACTGGTTCGGGAACGCCTCGCTGAACTTTTTGTACAGATCGGCAGCCACCTTGGCCTGGCTCGCATCGGCATGGGCGAACCGAACACTCACGTCATACTCGTCGGTGCCCTTGGGCTGGATCGGCCTCTCGATATGCGGATAACTGTCGGGATAGGTGGGGACGCGGCCCGTGTGGACACTTAGGGGAAAGATGGTGTTGGTTGGCCGGTCGTTCGCCCACGGAAAACCTACCATCAGCGGTCTGCTGACGTCCTCGCTGGCGATCACGACCGAGCCAGAGCCGTACGTGGCCCGCACCAGCGCCAGGTCACCGATGTTGTGGGCCAGTAGTGGCGTGGTTCCGTCGTACTCCTGAAGCTTCTCGGGGAACTTCAGGGTCAAGGGTTGAAACTGCAGGCCGACAATCGTATCCGCGGAGGTATTGGTGGTTCGGATGCCCAACTGCAATTGATTGCGAACCGTGCTGTAGGCGACCTGCACGGTACCCCAGGGGAAGGTCCGGTTCAACTGCTGCCGTTGGACGTCCATGTCGACGGTCCCTGAAGTCTGTCCCAGGTAGGTCTCGCCGTTCGCCTTCTTCAGCGTGACCCGTTCCACGCGAAACTCACCGTCCCCAAGGTACTCCACATTGTTGCACTGGAGCGATTTGATGCCTTTCTTGTCGAGCGTGAGCGATGCCACCAGCGGCCGTGCGGATCTGATGAGCACTCCTCCAGCCAGTATGGCGGCGCCCGTCACCGATAGAATCGCGATCGTTGAAAACCTCATCCCACCTCCCTGCCGAACCATTTCGAGATCTGCCGCGGCCTAACTCTGGCGCCGCCCCGCCGCGGACGAGCGGGCGCCGCCTCTTGCACCACCTTCCCGGTTAACGCCGTTGCAGATCGAACGGCGTAGCCACGGGAGCCAAATTGACGGTCACAAAGAAGTCGCGGGCAATCGGCTCGATTGTGTACGCGATCTTGTCGAACGATCCGAACAACTTCTCCAGTTCCTCGCGCCGGTACAAGTAGAGATCGCAACGGTTGCGGTACCGGACCTTCCTCTGCCAAGCCAGAAATCCCCCTGCCACCGGGAAGGAAAGAAGGACCTTCGAACGCGACAGGGAAATCGCCTTTTCCATCACCCTGCGAGGGTCTGACATGTAATCCATGAAGCCCATGATCACCACATAGTCGAAAGTCTCCTCGGACGAAAAGTTGAGGAAGTCAGCCACCCTGAACTGGCAGCGGTTGCCCACGCCGGCCTTACGGGCGTGTTCTTCGGCGATCTTGAGCATGCCGTCCGCGAAATCGATGCCGACCACCCGCTGGGCGCCGCGCTGAGCCAGGGTAATGGCGTAATGTCCGGGGCCGCAACCCACGTCGAGGACGGTTTTGCCTTGTATGGGTGAACAACCTTCCACCGAGTGTACGAAGCGAAGCTTCATGCTCTTGCGGAACAGGTTGTTAAGAACACCATCAATCAAGCCGCCTCGATTGCTGTAGATGGCATCGAAATCCCCGGCATATTGATGAAAGAATCCTTGGGTACGATCTATGGTCATTACGTTAGGCCTCCGCTTTTGTCATTGGAAATCAGGTACTGCTGAAAGGTAGTCACTCGAAAGTCGTCCAAAATACGGGAAATCTTCGATTCGGTCGCCGCAATATTGACATACGACTTAAACCGCCGAACTGCGTTCATCGGCAATCGCGGATGCTCGGGGTCGATTTCCCGGGGGTGAATGTAGAAAACAACCGGGCACCCCTCATCCACCATTTCGCGCGACTTTCGCCGGATGAACCAGTACGGAAACAATCGCAGGTAGCCGCCCCCAGAAACGCACACGCGTTTCCCAAGAACGTTGGAAACGGTGATGGGGAATTCGAACAACACCTGCCCGTTTCTGCACGGGATTGCGTGGAATTCGCGCGGCGCATTGGGCCTTCCGCCATGTCCGTGGGAAGCGGGGAATATGGACGAGTCGTACCGGTATCCCGCTTCCGCCAGAGTATCGAAGATCCACTCCGCCATGGAAAACCCGGGGGCGCGGTAACCGAAAACGGGCGCACCGGTGATCTCTTCCAGCACCAAACGTGCCCGCAGTACGTCGTCGTAAAACTGCTCGCGCGTAAGTTCATTGGTCAGCCGATGCGCATAGCCGTGGGATGCGATTTCATGTCCCCGGCGGACAGCTTCTTTGACCAGATGGGGAAAACGTTCGGCTACCCAGCCCAGGAAGAAACACGTCGACGTTGCCTTCTTTTCGCTGAACAGGTCCAGCAGTCGCATGAAGTTCTGCTCCACCCTCGAGGGCAGGCTGTCCCATTCTTCGATTTGTGGGCCGCCGACATCCAGGATGTGAAACCAGTCCTCCACATCCACCGTGAGAAAGCCTTCGGCGGTTTTCGCGGATTCCATGACCGTTCCACCGGATTGTTCTTGGGGCCACCGATTTTCCGCCATTAGAGTAGGTTCGAGAACGGCATTGCGGTACCAGACGCTGGCCGCGCGGCGCTGTACCGCCGGATTCCCCAGGGGCATGGCCGTTGCATGCTGTAGATTTCTCGGATCGCGATTCGACATCATAGGTTTCTGTTCCCCGAGGGATTCGGGACGCCAGGAACGACGCTGTCCTGCGTATCGAATTGGTCAGTAACGATGTTGGCCTGCATACGCGAAAATTTGCTTCTGTGACGGCTCCCACGCCATGGTTTTGAACTCGACATCTTCTATATTGAACTTTACGGCGGGCAGCAGACTCGCTACGGTAAAGTGGACCTTCACCGGATGCCCGGCTGGAAGTTGTACGGGAAACTGAAACTCCTCCGCGTATGGCGGGAAAGACACCGCCAGGTTGCGCGGCGTTCCCTCCAGATTGGCCAAATACCGCGGAGTCTGACCCAGCAAGGGGATGGACTTGAACCGGTTTAAGGTATTATAGCGAACTCGAACCACGGCGATGCGGTCGCCCCCGTCCCCGCCCTGCAGGGTATAGGCGGCGCCCGGACCCGGAAGAACCGTCTGAAAGTCTTGCGAAGGTTCCCGCCACGGCCCTGGTTTCCGGTGCCATATCATGGCGTGCGATACCTCGCCCAGCGGCTGATAGTTATCGAGGAGAGCTTCGTAAAACTCCCAGCGTTCGTCTTGCAGCCACTCCTCGAAAGAAAAGATCGGAGTCATGGTGGTCACAAATTCCGGATCGGTGTTGCGGAACGTCTGGATATAGTGCTTCCACCTCTCGCGCCCTACCGCGTGGATGATGTAATCTTCCGCCGGAGAAAAGACGCCGTAGTGCGCCTCGAGTAGCGCCGAATAGGCCGACCACAGCGAGAGCTTACTGCGCTCCTGATGAGAGGCAATGAGCTGCGTGGCGCCGGCCATGAAAGCATCCCAGTCCTTGCTCAGATGCTTGTCGTAAAGCGGCGCTGGCGAATTCGGCGGACGCAGCAATTGCAGGGTTCGTGTTGTCGATTTGACAGCCAGCCCGAGCCCCGCTACGATGCATAGCGCAACGAAAGTCCCGGCGGCAGCAGCCGGCCAGCCGCGCCAATCGGTTAATGCGGCAAACCGCGGAATTCGCGGCATGGCACCAGAGGCGTAGACCAGCATCGCAACCAGGACCATCACCCGGGCCAGCGGAAAAACATAGTGACGGCTGAGGATTCCCAAAAGCGGCACGCCCGAAAGGACCCCGTAAATCAGCATGAAGGCTGCCACGGCCCGCCAGTCTCGACCAAACTGCAGCGGGCGTTTCCAGGACCGGGTCAACACCCATACCAGAATTCCCAGCGCCACATAGGTTGGCATCAGGATCAGGATCAGGTGGCGGTTGACCAGCAACTCTTTCCATGAGCCGAGGAACGGCATCGGCGGGCTGCCGAAGAACCAGAACTGATCGGCGGGTAACTCCACCAGGGAATAGTGCAGTGCCTTGCGCGCGCCTTCCATGCCGGCAACTAACAGGAGTAAGAGCGCGGTTACCCCGGCCGCCGCCGCCAATGCGACGGCCGCAAAGCGGATGTTTCGCCCAACTACGTGCGCCTTCCGGTCCCCGGTCAAGGCCTGGAGCACCGAAATCCCCAATACCGCGATTAGCGCCAGGGAAAGGCTCAGCGCGTGTTCCGTCCCGAGGACGAACGCCAACGCGATACTCGAGCCCACGAGAACGCCCTTCAACCAGTTCCGCAGCCGCAGTTGCAGTAAGGCGAACGTAATCACGGGCATTGTGGAGCGCCCCGAGACCAGGCTGTGACCGGGCGCCGCACTCCCGGGAAACGCCACTTCCAGCACCATGATGGCCACCGCCATCCCGACCCAAACGCGGGCGCTACGCCGCAGTGCTGCCCAGGCAAAAGCCGCCAGCGAGATCACGAAGAGGAAAATTGATGTCCACTGCCGCGAGAGTTCCGAGGCGATCAATGTCTTGCCGCCGAACAGCGCAAACAGCGGATAGTGGAGGTACGGTACGCCGATTCCGTGGAAGAAAACGAAGTCCCTGCCGGGCACCTGGCCGGCGGCGATGCGGCGTAGCGGATTATACAGTTGAAATGGACCGTTCACCGGTGCGCCGTCAAAGTTTAATGTAAACCCGAGTCCCTGGATCAGATAGAACAGTATCCAGAGCGCGATGAACAACTGAGCGGCGCGGGTGAGCCACTGTCCCGGAAGGCGCCGGGATGGTACTGCTTCACAAGAAGCCCGAACTGGAGTCACTGTGGTCATTGCGAATCGGGTAAAGCGTACGCCACATATTCATCGCCGGCACTGCTTTCGACCATCGAGCCGCCGCCGGCGGCGATGACGACGTACTGTCTGCCATTCACCGCATATGTCGCGGGTGTAGCATGCCCCGCGTAGTCCAACGGCGACTCCCAGAGAATTCTGCCGGTATCCGTATCGAACGCTCTAAACTTCCGGTCTTTGGTGGCTGCGATAAAGATGAGGCCGGATGCGGTAATGATGGAGCCGCCGGCATTCTCAGTGCCGGTGGCCGGCAGTCCGCGCGTTGTAAGTTCCTTGTATTCGCCTAACGGCACTTGCCAGACGATATCTCCCGTATTCAGATCGATCGAGGTGAGCCGGCCCCATGGCGGCTTGACCGCGGGGTATCCCTGTTGGTCGACGAACCGGTTGAAGCCGCGGAAAGCGTACCGGAAACTGGAACCGGGCCTGGCATCTACCATCTCCAACAGGTAGGGAACGTCGTTGGTGTTCACTACCAGGCGGCCGGAACGAGGATCGATCGATGCGCCGCCCCAATTGGCTCCGCCGTGCAGTCCGGGAGTAAGGATAGTGCCCCGCTTACTGGGCGGCGTAAACATACTGGCTCCGGCGACCTCGTGAAACTTCGCAAGGGCCGCGGCATGAGCCTCGGGTGAAAGGTCGGTCAGATCGGCTTCCGTAACCTGAGTGCGGGAAAGGGGCGTGGGCTTCACCGGGAACGGCTGCGTAGGCCATGCCTGTTCACCCGCCAGTCCAGATGCCGGGACGAGCCGTTCCTCCACCGGAAAAACCGGCTTTCCCGTGTCCCGGTCCAGGACGAAGATGAGGCCGTTCTTCGTGGGCTGCACGACCACATCCATCCGCTTGCCGCCGTGTTGTATGGTGGTCAGGCTAGGCGCCGATGCCAAGTCGTAATCCCAGAGATCGTGGTGTACCATCTGGTAATACCAGGCAATCCGTCCGCTATCCGCATGCAATGCTACCAAGCAGTCGCTGAATAAGTTCTTGCCGGCGCGGTCCCCGCCGTAGAAATCGAACGTGGCGGAGCCGAGGGGCACGAACACGAGGTTCCGCGCGCTGTCAACCGTCATCCCACCCCACGCGTTGCTTCCGCCCGTGGTCTTCCACGCATCGGCCGGCCAGGTCTCGTAGCCGGCCTCTCCCGGCTGCGGAATCGTGTGGAAGATCCATCTCTGCTCACCCGTCCGCACGTCATAGGCGCGAACATGGCCGGGCGCGGCGGGCTCGGGTCCTTCACCGACCATGGAACCGACGATCACCACGTCCTTGTAAACGGCCCCAGGCGACGTAACCGTGAACCCCAATCCGTCGATGTTGCGGCCCAATCCCTGGGTCAGGTCCACCACGCCGTCCTTTCCGAAGCCAGGCTTCGGATTTCCGGTGCGCGCATCCAGCGCGATCAACTTATGGCCGCCGGCGAACAGAATACGCTGGTCCTGTCCATCTTCCCAATAAGTCACGCCACGGCTCGGGCCGGAGTGTTTCTGTTCCTGCATCGGGTCGGGCAAGATATGATGTGTTACCCTGCCGATCCACCGCCCCGGCGTGTCCAGCAGAGACAGAGTAACCAGAGCCAACAGGTAAAACTGCAACCGCGGGGCCGTCACCAGCCGGGCGCTTCGCCGCGACGCCATCCTGGCAATCATCCACGCCGCGGCCAGGAGCATCACAGCGAAAATCGCTATCGCCGTCCACAGGCGAGCGTAGCTCGGACGTTCCGGAAACGGATTGTAGCTCCAGATTTCGCGCCCGCTTCCGGCATCCAGCGCGACGACGCGCATCACCGGAGTCGTCACGTACATCACGCCGTTCACGATCAGCGGATTGCACTCCATGGAACTCTTCAATGCGTCGCTGGCGCCGCCCGCGTGGTACACCCAGGCTACCTTGAGATTGCGCACGTTTTCCTTGCGAATCTGCTCCAGCGGGGAAAAGTAACTGCGCGACGCATCTTTGCCGTAGTCGCGCCATTCCTCGACCGGACTGCCGGCCAGGCACGTGGCGGCAAACGATAGCCCTAACACCAGGATTTGAGTTCGAAGAATCATCAGGCGCTTAGCCGGTCGCTCTCGAACGATTGCTCGACCTGCTCATGAACCACGTTCGGACGCTGGGAAGAAGTGGACACCGTACTGTTCGTTTCCGATTCCACGAAGTAAAGGGGCTGCTCTTTCGACTCGTCCAGAATCCGCGCGATATAGCCTGCGAGGATGGTGAGGATCATGAAGAGCAGCAGGAACATCGCCGTATTGGTGAGCGAGATGGTCAACCAGCCTTCCGCGATTCGCGACTTCACTAACGTCACTACAAAAATGTACATCAGGTAGAGCAGGTTTGCGGCGCTCGCCAGCAACCCCAACAGAGCCGCGAAACGCAGCGGGATGGCGGTGTTGGCAACCAGGATATTCGCCACCGTATTCAACCGGCTGAGCGTATTCCCCACGCCGGAGCGCTCGCTGCGAGGCGTCGGCGCTTCATACGAAATCGTGCTCTGGTGCAATCCCACCGACGCATGCAGATAACTCAGATAGCGGTTCTTGCTGCGGATCCGCACGATCGAGTTCACCAGCCGCCGGCTGAACACCTTGAACGTGGAATCGTTGGGCCGCAATTCAAACCCGACAAGACGGCTCGCCACACGGTACGCCGTATGACAGAACAACCGGTCGAGCAGGCCGTCGCGCTGCTCCGCCGGCATGGCGGTCACCGAATCGCATCCGTCCATGGCGGCCGACACCAATTGCGGTATGATCTCCGGCGGATGCTGGGAAAGATCCATCAATACGACATAGTCGCCAATGCAATGATCGAGCGCCGCGGCCAGCGAGATCTCCGCGCTGTAGCGTCGCGACAGCCGCACTACCCGCACGTTCGGAAGGCGGCGCTGCAATTCTTGCAGCCGGCCGTACACTTCCGGAGAAGAACCATTATCGATCAACAGAAGTTCGTAGTAGGTGTAGTGGGCATTGAGGATATCGAGCGTCGATGCCACGAACGATTCCATTGCTTTGCCATCGGCCGGCACAATGGCGGAAACCGAAACGAGTACGTCCCGGTTGACTTTCGACGGGTTCCCGCCGTTTCTCTGAGTGATTTTAGAAGCATTGAGCATGCATGGACCTCGCTTGGAAGTGCTCCGCGGAAATTGTCTGAACTATGTCGTAAATATTGTCGAGTTTTGCGCCCAGAATGACGAACAGCCCTTTCGCCCCGTGATCGCGGCAACATAGGATCGGCCTGCCGTCGTCTATTTCATTCCGTAGTAGAACAGTCTTGGTTTCGAAAAGCGATCTCACATAGCGCGCTTCGCTAAACGCGCTCATATAGCGTTCACAGTCCTTCAGCATGAACATGCTCTTGGAAGACCGGTTGAGATCGGCCGACCGGGGCACGGCTTCGCCGAAATCGGTCCAGGACTCGTGCGGCGTGTAGGTAACGTGCGACAGGGTGTGCAACCCGGCCGACGGAAACGGCAGGCTGGAGAAGAACGGCCCGTCCATCACCGTTATACCAACATGCTCCAGGGCGGGCGGCATCTGGATCAGGGCCAGCTCCGTCACCTCGTGTTTGAGCGGCAGCCGGGGCAGTCCCGATCGTGCCAGCAGTTGGTTGATCCCGGAGTAAGTGCAGTTGAAAACGTACCGCGACCCTAACTCCGCGCCGTCGCCCAGAACCACGCTCAGCTCCTCTCCGGAATTCGTGCGAATCCGGTCCACTTCGCAGTTGCACGCGGTTTCCACATTCAGGGCGCGCAGTTTCTCGCCCATCCGGGCGCGCAGCTTTACCGCATCGAAGGCGCACTCTTCGACGATAAAGGTATCTTCAATCCTGGCGTGATTGAATAGCTTCTGGACGCTGGCCGGCGGTTTACGCAAGGGAATTCCGACCTGTTCGCAGTACTTCCGGAACTGGTAGGCGGTTACCTTGGAAGTGTCCCGGACAATCGCATACAGGTGCAGGAAGCTCCGGTCGATGCAGTCGGGGTAGTCCTGCATGAAGCGCGGATAATTGACCGCCGAGCTTTTCGCCGTGAGCAGGCTCCTCGGATAGTGGTAGCCGTTGTGCACCCGCGCCTGGTTGGCGTATGACGCGCGCGTCAGTAACTCGGCCTCGCGCTCGAGTACCAAAATGCGAGGCAGCCGCTCGGCGAGGGCCGACGCCAGGCTGCAGCCGTAAAACCCGCCGCCGATTACGATGGCGTCATATTCGGATTGCCGGAATGCCGTTCTCATTGCAGTTCGTTTCGGAAGCATGGGACTTAACTCGCCAGGGCGGTCGGGACTTTTCTCATTTGAGCCGCCCCGGTTTCGGCGGCAACTTCGGGCAAGCTCAATTTGGAACGAAGGCCATCCACAAAAGGAACAATCAGAATTGCCAGTTCGGTCAGCCGTGGGTCTTGCCGGAAGATCACATAATCGGACCCGCCCAGCGGAACCTGCACACACCACACCGAGGGCCCCGGTTGCTGGCGCTTGTTATCGTCTTCCAGGAACTGGCCGCTGGCCCGCAGGGCCACATAGCTAAACCCGGCTTCCCGGCAGGCATTGCGCAAAACCACCCAGCACTCTTGAGCCGTGGTCGCTCCGGCGATCGATTGCTGGAACTCCTTCAGATGGATCTTGGTGCGCAGCAACCGCCGGAAGTCCCCCGCAAAGAGGAATTGGTTGAGCACTCCAAACTCGGTGTAGCGCAGCGAACGGAACCCTACATAAGCCGCCGCCACCAACAGAAGCAGCAACACCGTCGCCATCCGCGGATGCAGGATGGTCTGCAGCACGGCCAGCGACGCGGTCAGTGCCGAAACTCCGTACAGTACCAATGCGGCGCCGCGGTGGCTCATGCCTTTGGAAAGGATCCGGTGGTGGATATGGTTGCTGTCCGCGCCGAATATCGGCCGTTTGCGAAGGAATCGGCGCACAATCGAGAGCATCACTTCGCCTACCGGCAGCGACAGCGCAACCAGAGGCGCGAAGTTTCCGAGGCCCGGGGTGCCGCTTTGGTGCCACATCAGGCCGTAGCAGCCCAGCAGGAATCCCACCGGCAGGCTTCCGCAGTCCCCCAAAAAGACCGAAGCCGGATTGAAATTGTAATAGAGGAAACCGAACAGGCATCCCACCATGGGCGCCATCGCCAGCGCCAGGCCCGGACGGTGGTGAATCGCGGCGGCCATCAACAGGCTGACCGAAGCGATCAGCGCCACCCCCGTCGCCAATCCGTCGATACCGTCGATCAGGTTGATGGCGTTGGTGCAAAGCACCAGCCACAGTACGCTCATCGTCCCGACCAGGAGAACCATCAGCGTCGAGGTGCCCGGCGGCGTCGCCAGACGAACGCCAATCAACACGGCGTAGACCCCGGCCGCGAGTTCCCAGAACAGCTTCTTCCAGGGCGAAAGACCGCGCACGTCGTCGTACAGGCCGGCCCCGAAGATCGTCGCCACCGCGGGCAACAGCCGCAGGATCAGTTGCAGGCTGGGGTCGTGCCATTCCAACAAACCCGTCCACAAAGAGAGCACCAGCGCGACCAGAGCGAACAGGTAGCTGAAAGCCAAGGGGATTCCGCCCACGCGCGGAACGGGCCGTTTGTGGATCTTGCGATCCGAATCGGGCCGGTCCACCACCTGCAGAAATCCAAAGAAATCCCGGCAAAACGGAGTCAGGACGAAAGAACTCACCAGCGCACAAAGCGCGACCACAATTACCGTTCTCATCGGATCCTCCATTTGAGCTTGATCACGTTAGTTGTCAAGCTGCGTATAAACTCACTACAGTCTCTTTGCACCAAATCTCAGACTTCTTCCCGGCTGGGAACCACGACCCCCACCTGCTGCGGCGCGGCTTCCGTGGCCGCCTCGCTCGCACCCACTAACGAGCAGATTCGCGCCACGCCCTGGGGCTGATCGTAGTTCTCCAGAAAGGCTTCGCGCCCCCTCGCGCCCGCGGCGGCGACCATTTCAGGGTGCGCTTGCAACTCGCTCAGCAACGCCACCAGACCCGGCCCATCTCCGCAATCGATCTGCCACCCGCAGCGGAACCGCTCGACGATCCAGTACGGCGTCGTCGTACGCGGGCCGATATAAAGAATCGGCCTGCCCGCGGCCAGCAGTCCATAAACCTTGCTGGGCACTACCGAACCGGCCGACGCCGGCCGCTGGGTAACCAGCCCGATGTCGATTTCCGAAAGGCTCTCCGCCAGCCGCGTTCGCGGGCAATAAGACAGAAAGGAGACATTGCGAATCCCGTCCGCGGCGCACATTTCCTGGACGTACTTCTGTCTCTGTCCGCCGCCGATGAAGCGGAAATGGAACCGGGCATCGTCACTAAACGCCTGGATCGCATACAGGATGGTATCGACGTCGTGCGACAATCCCAGGTTGCCCGAATAAGTGATGTGCAGCGGTCCCGTGCGCTCCCGTTCGATGGGGAATATCTCTTTTCCATCCGCCCAGTTCTCCGCCACGTGCAGCTTGTGTTCCGGGATGTGACGCTCGGCCAACCGCCGCCGCATGCATTCGCCCAATGCGATGATCCCGTCAGCCTCACGGTACGACCAGTCGCTGATGAAGTGCAGCAGGCGGATGAGGTGCGCGTCGGTGCGGAAAATGCCCACATCCACCAGCGCCTCCGGAAACAGGTCCATGACCCAGATATAGTGTTTGGCGCCGTGCTTGCGTTGCAACATCGCGCCCACTACCGAGAGAACCGGCGGTGTCGTCATGGTTACAATCAGGTCGGCCTTCCTGGTCCAGAGTCCTCTCCACAGACAGCCCACAAGAAACGACACATAGGAGAGTGCCCTGCCGATCTTACCGGGCACGTAGGGTACACATAAGATCCGCCGGATGGTTACCGGCGGCGCCTCATCCATGATATCGACGCTGGCGTAACCTGTCCTGCCGCACAGTACCTCGACATCGTGCCCCTCGGCCGCCAAAGCCCGCGTCACGTCGGTCAACAGTTGGCTGGTTGCCGCGGCATCGGGCCAGTAGAATTGATTGATAAATAGTACGCGCAAACAGACCCCCTCCGAACCCTGAATTGAAATCTATTCCCTCTCGTTCGACCCGCATTTGATCTCGCGATGCCGAAGAAAGGCTGCCGGATTGCCTACATGTATCTCAAATGGCGGGATACTCTTGGTGGCCACCGCGCCGAAGCCCACGATGGCGCATGCCCCAACGGTCACGCCCGGAGCCACCGAGGCCCTCGCGCCCACCCAGGCGCCATCGTGTATCGAGATCGGCCGTACAATCAGACGAAACGCCGGGTCGGTCCAGTCATGACTGCCAGTACAAAGGTACACTCCCTGGGAGATGCAGACGTTGTCGCCCAGCGTCACCAGGGCTAAGTTGTCGATCCACGCATCTTCCCCCAGCCAGCAGTTCTTGCCCACCTTAAGGTTCCACGGGTACTTCACGCGGAATCCCGGCTTGATGGTGACATTTTCGCCGACCTCCGCCCCAAACAGCCGCAGCAGCCGCCGCCGGATCCCTGAAGATGGCAGGATCGTAAGGCGCAGCAGCGGATGCCCCATGGTGAACCAGATTGTTCTCACGATCCACGAGGAACCCGGATCGTAGAATGAGTTTTCGAACCTCGACAGATCGACAGTGACGGAAGCCTGCACATCAACTCCTTAAGACACTTCCACCGAACTGGGTTTCGGGCCGCCCCGCAGCCAGCTATACACTTCCTCCATCTGTTTCCCGATGACGGACCACGTGAAGCGCCGCTCGATCAAGCCTCGCGCCCGTTCCCCCATGCAAGCGAGTTCGCTCGGCCGCATCTGGAGATACTCGCGCAAAGCCAGCTCCAGCGCGTGCGTGTCCGGCTCGATCACCCATCCGCAATTCGCTTCCGTAATTTCCGGAAAATGACAGGGAGACGACACGATGGCCGGAATCCCCATGGCCAGCGCTTCCAGGACTGCGACGCTGAAGCCCTCCGAGAACGACGGCAGCACGAACAGCTCGGCCGCGGCCAGAGCCGACCATTTCCGTTCGTCCTTCAACATCCCCGCGAAGGTCACCGAGTCCCGTAGTTTCAGATCTTCCGTCATCTGCTTAAGCGTTCCCAGCAAGTTCTCGGAATCCGGACCGGCGATCACCAGATGCGAGTCCTCGCCGCGGCTCTCCGCCACCCGTTGCCAGGCCTGAAGCAGCAGCGGCAGACCTTTCTTGGGATGAAGACGCCCCATGAACAGCACCACCCGTTTCCCCGCCAGTTGGGGAAAAGCCTCCAGGAAGACGTCGCCCGTCACACCCTCTGGCGCCTCGACTCCGCTGGGAACCACGGCGACCGGTGTGCGTAGCCCGATCCGGCGGTAGTCGGTCACCTCATCCGTCGTCAACGCTCGCAGGCACGCGGCCCGCTGCAGATTGTTGGTTTCCAGTAAGGCCGCATACAATGCCTTCTTCAAGCGCTTATGGGTCAGCGCCCAATCGTCGAGCATGCCGTGGGCGGAAATGATGTACGGCGTCTTGCAGGAACGGGCGATGCCCGATGCGACCGTGCAATGGGTCTCCCAAATGCCGTGAATGTGCACGCCCTGCGCGCTGCGAAACAGTTGTTTCAACTGCTGACGCAGCCCCATATTCACCATCCAGCCCATCCGGTCCGGAGGGAACTGAATCACCTGCAAACGTTCGGTCTCGGAAAGCTGGTCGAGCTCCACCGGATTGCAGAAGCCCACGATGGGGCACCGGTATCCCCCCTCGGCTTCGGTTGCCCGGCACAACTGCGGAACAGTCGCGGCGATCCCCCCGAACTGCGGGTCGAGATGCGACATGACCTGCAGCCAGGAAGCCCTGACCCGGACTTCACGCTGACGGGCAATTGGTTCGTGTTGAATAGCCTGCAATTCTCACCACCTCCGCGGCCCACGTTGCTAGCGAATAACGAGCGATAATTTCCTTCGATTTCTCGCCCATTCTCAGCCGTTGGCCTGAATCGAGTCCGCTTATCGTGGACATCAAATCGGCCAATTGTTCATTCTGGTCTGGATCGAATACGTATCCGTTGGCTCCGTCTTCCATAAGATCGTCCGAACAGCCGCAGCGATTCGAGATAATCAAGGGAAGGCCGGCGGACATCGCTTCGTTCGCCACCAGGCCCCAGGGTTCACGCCAGCTCGGGAGCATAAAGCATCCCGCGAAGGCGTAGTAAGGCATCATGGCGCGAGTGTCTTTCAGACCGGCGAAGATTACGCTGTCTTGGAGACCTGCTTCCGATACCTGCTGCCGCAAACTGGAGGCGAGTGGGCCGTCGCCCACCAGCACTAAAGACCACGTCCCGCCGCGCTTTCGGTAAAGCGCGAACGCCCGGATCAATCCTTCCACGTTCTTCTCCGGCGCCAGGCGGCCCACCGAAAGAAAATAGTGACTCGGCAAATGCAGGGCCGCGGTCGACGTTTGACGCCTCTGCTCCGCGGCCTGCCTGGCGAAGTACTCGTTGTCCACCACATCGTAAAGACTGGCAATCCGGGCCGGTGCAAATCCCAGATCGCGCAAATAGGCAATCTGGCGCTTGCCGCCCGCGATGGCGGCATGGAACAACCGCGGCACCACGGCCCGCTTCGCCGCTTCCAACCAGTTCCGGCGCCGGTGGTCCTGCCGCGTCGACTCGCTCATCAGAACCGCCCGCCGGCCGTGCAGCCGCGCCCAGAATACCGAGGCCAGCCCCGGCAGCGTGTAGTAACCCGGCACCAGCACGACTTCCGGCGAGATCCGGTTCAATTCCGTCCACAGCCGCCGCGCCATGCGAAACTGCCCGGTTTCCTGCCAGGAGGCGTCTGGAAACAGCGTGGTGATCGGCAGCCCTTCCCGCTCGCTGGCCCGGAACACCAGCTTGCCATGTAAACCCGCGCCCCCCACCAGTTCGATTCCGGCTGCCCTGCCCTCAAACAACGGGTGCGTGGCGATGGCTCGAAAGCGGGCAATGTGATACGCGTACCAATCGATCCAAATCACCGCGATCCGCGTGCGCAGGCCGGTAACTTTCTGCCCTTCGAGCGTTGTCGCGGCCCCTTCCGATAGTGTGGTGCGAATCAAGCGATCCCCTTTCCCCTAGGCTGCTACCAGATCTTCGGCTTCCGGAGCGACGGCGGGGACCATCGTTAAAGTTGTCTTCTTGTAGCCCGCCAGGCGCCACACCAGCCAGATCGGAATGGAAAGCTCCAACAGGCGGAAGATCACCGCCTCCATGGTCTGCATGACGAAATAAATCGAGAGCGCGGCCATGATCGTGTACTGCGCGATCCAGGGGCCGCCCTGTAAATGGGTCTTCCTCCAGACACGCGCATAGATCTGGCCGAGGAGAAACAACACCGGCAGGTTCAGCCACCGGAATTCCAGCCATAAGTCCGCGATCAACCCTGGCGCAGAACCCACCGCCCCTTCCCATCCCAGCGTCTCCGCAAACCCCTCGCCCGTTCCCGCGTTGTGGGTCATCTCGGGAAGCCCGAAATCTTCATACTTCGTTGGCCACATCGTGTGCGGAACCGGCCGGACCACAATTTGTGCCAGGTACCTTCGGCCCCAGTAGAAGTAGTTGCGCTGCTCCGCGCTGAGGATTGAACCGGCGCCGTAAATGAACTCGTTTCCGCTATCGGGTTTCTCCACGATGTCGCTGACGTCAGCGGTAAGTTCCTGATCCGACCCAATAAAGATGTGCTGCCGGTTCGTCACCAGGAATAGAAGCAGAAATCCGAGCAGCATCCCTGCCGCGCCCGCTGCCACCAGTGACGGCCGTTTCTGCCGATGCATGTACCAACCCATCGCCAGGGTCACGACAATCATGAAAGTCGGACCGCGCCGCGATGTGAGCGCCGCTTGGATCATCCAGGGCGCCAGAAATCCTAACGCTAAGATCGCCAGCACAGGCCGGAACCCGGCCCCCACCGCCGCCGCGATGATCAGCAGAAATCCCGGATACATCATCAGCGCCGCGTCGCGCACATATCCGTTATCGTCCCAGCCCCCGCTGTAGGCGGTGCTGAAAGCATCCGACAAGCCGCCCACATTCACGATGGCCAGCGTCCAGGCGGCCACCCCGATGGTACCCACCATGACTCCCGCGATCACCAGAACGTGAATGGCTTTGGACGACATCGGCTCCGCTAAGCGCACCTCTGGCAGGCGGCATCCAATACTGATCGATCCCAGCACAAAACATAGAATCCCGGCGAAGTTGATCGATTGCACAAACACCAGTTGGTCTCTGTCGAAGAAACCGTCCAGGCCCCCGCTGGCACTGAGCTTCAGCGGCATCCACGCATACATGAAGAGCATCATGGGACCGATAAACATCAGCGGATGGAACACGTCGCGGCTTCCCGCGTACGCGTAGGCCATGCCCAGCGCCACCACACCGATCGATGCCCAGATCAGAATTTCAAACATACTGGTGCGCCCCGGCGCTCATCGACGGCTCGAGAATCCCCGACACCGTTTCCGTTACGTTCCGCCGGAAACGCTCCCAGGTGAAATACGCGGCCCGCCGGCGCGCCGCCTCGCCCATGGTCACAATCCGTTCCGGATGTTGCAGGAAATACTCGATGCAGGTAGCCACTTGAACGCTGTTACCAGGGTCCGTGACAAATCCTTCTTTGCCGTGATCGATCAGATCGGGAGCCGCCGTCCGCGTCGTGCTGACGATCGGCAGCCCGCACGCCATCGCCTCCAGCAGAACATGCCCGAAACCTTCCGCCAGCGACGGAAACACGAAGACGTCGGCCGATCGGTAAGCCGCCAGCAGTTCCTGCGCGCTCACCGAGGGACGCAGCCGGATCGGCATCTTGCTCTGCCGGAACAACTCCAGGCCGTCCACTGCCCGCCCGCACACCGTCAGTTCCACCGAACCCACGGGCAGCATATTCACCGCTTCCAGAAGATAGGTGATTCCCTTGCGTTGCCCCAGCGTGCCCACAAAAAGTAACTGCAGAGGGCGTCCGCCAATCCGGCCGGTCTTACGCGGCGTGAATCGGTTGAGATCCGTGCCGTACGGAATCACGTGAATCCGCGCTGCCGGCATTCCCGCGTCGACCAGCGTCTGCTTGCTGAATGACGATGCCACCAGCCAGTGTTCCGGCATCGCCGATTCCCGAATCAGGTGGTTGAAGTCTTCGGTTGATAACGCCAGTTCCCACTCTTTATCGAGCGAGGTCGCGCACTCCGGGTGCAGTTCGCGCTCTCCGCGCAGGATCTCGCGCACCCCGCCCGGATGCGGATGCAGTTGAAACAGCATGCGCGGCAGCCCGCCCGAGTAGCTCGTGAACGCGCTGTGGCCGTAGTAGCTATAGCTCAACAGCGCGGCCCCACGCTCGGTCGCCAGTTCGCCCGCCCGCCGCCCCAGTTCCCGATCGCATTCCCGTACCGCGTCGCGCATCTTTTCGAAAGGGACCCGGCGCGCCTTGCTCAATCCCAGCGAGTATAGCCCGCTCCCCCAGCACGACATCACCCGGCTCGAAGGCAAGGACGACTCGCTGCGGCTGCGCAGCGCCCCGGAAACCTTGCGCGGAACAAACCGTTCGATCGCGGCCGCCCATCCGCGATCGCCTGGCCAGTACATGTCCGTGACCAGCGCCTCCAGCATTCCCGCTTCGCTCAACCCGCGCGCAACCTGGTAATTATCGCGAGCGCCCCGATGTACCGTGACAACTTTCATCAGAAATTCCGTCTTACACCAAGCTTGAATACAGTTCGTGCAACCGTGCCGCGGAAGCATCCCACGTGAACTTCCGGGCCTGAACCTTGCCCTCTGAGATCAGACCGTCGCGATGCGCGGCACTCTCCACAATCGCCTCCAGCGCATCGACGTTCTCGCTTACAGAGTGGGGATCGACCAGCATCGCGGCGTCACCCGCGACTTCCGGAATCGACGTGGTCTTGCTCGCCACCACCGCCGACCCCGAGGCCATCGCCTCCAGAACCGGCATCCCGAAACCCTCGTACCGGCTGGGAAACCATGTCGCCCGGGCGCCCCAATAGAGCGCGTGCAGTTCATCGTCCTCCACAAATCCGGTAAACAGTACCGAGCTCCCCAGCGCTTCCCCGCGCGCCTTCAGCGCGGGATCGCAATGCCCCGACACCACCAGCATCAGGTCCTTGCGCCGCCCGGAGAGAATCGGCCACGCCTCCAGGGCCATGACCGCGTTCTTGCGATAGTGCAGCCCGCCGGGCCATAAAACATACGGCCGGTTGGTCAGCCCGTTTCGCTGCAAAAAGTCCTCGCCGACCGCGTTGAGTGGCTCGAAGAATCGCGGCGAAACCGCGTTGTGAATCACGCGCAGACGCGACCGGATGCTCGGGAAAACCGCGCCCAGGCGCTCGGCGGAGAAGTGCGATACCGTATGAAACACATCCGCGGTCCGCGATAGCGCCGCGTAGAGAAGCCGCCACCGCAGGCTCTGGCCTACCGTGGCCAGACTCCTCTGGTGCGCATCCTTCTCGAAGTAGGCGGCATCGTGTACCGTTACCACCAGACGCGCTTTCGATTTCGGTACGTACGATTCGCCCGTGCAGTGCACGATCTCCGCTTCCGGCCAGTAGTTCTGCGCCGACGGCCGGTGCACCAGCAGCCACTGCCGCTGTTGAACCGACGTGTCTTTCGTGAAGAGATGGTAGGGAAAACTCGTCCACGGTTCCCCCAGCTTATCGATCACCGCCCCGTGGTCCCCCTGGTCCGCCAGAATCCGGATGTTCACCCCCGTCCGCCGGGCCAGATGCTCGGTCAACTGACGCGCCACCCGGCCGGCCCCGGTGGAACGATAGATGTTCCGCATGTGCACGTACAGCAGCGCGTTGACCGTCCGGCAGGCGGCGGGTTGCGGAGTTGTTTCGACCATCGCTGTCTGGGTCATGCGGTTTCTCACGGCTGTGGCAAAAATGGAACTCATTTGGCTCTGACCGGCATTACGCGCCCGCCCGGCCCCGGCCGAAAGCCTGCAATCCCGCAAGCCCGGACTGGCGCAGGTAAGACAGCCGTAGCGGCTTCGGCAGCACGCCGCAGTGTTGCGCCCGCTGCACCAGAATCAGTGTCGCCGCGGCCGTCACTCCCAGGATCAGAGCATCGAAACCGAGCGTGTACGCCCGATTCGAAGCGCGCATCCAGGCCAGCCCGGCAATGGCCACTGCCGTGACCGTGTCTAATACCGCCAGCAGCGTTACGCCGGCGGGAAGCTCCCCCAATTTCCGCAGGCAGGCCAGCCCCAGGAACATCGAGATCACATGGGCCGTAAACAGAATCGCCGTCGCCGCGATGGCTCCTCCCGCGGGGACCAGTAGCGTCGCGGCAATTAGCACAAAAACCGCCCATACCCCGTTGACCACGCCGGACCAGGGCAACGACACAAACGTCAGCCGCGAAGCCGCCGGCGAAACCCCAAAATGCACCAGCAGCGTAGTAATCGCCAGCACTCCCGGCAGTTCCGCCGCTCCATAACCCTTGCCGTACATGTGGCCGACAATCAGGGGAAGCACCACCACCGCGGCCCCGGCGCACAGCGTCGAAAGAACGCTGGCGGCGATCGAGCTGACTTCGATCACCCGGTTCGCTCCACCGAAATCCCGCGAACCTTCGTTCGTGAAAAACGCCAGATTGCCCTGCTGTACCAGGCTCGGCACCAACGAAGAGAAGTTCCGCAACTGCGTAGCCACCGTGTAGAACGCCACCTGAAGCAGGCTGGGGTCTCCCCGCGCCACCAACATTGCCGTCCACCACCCCGACGCGTTCATGCCCACTACCCCGGCGAGCTGCATCATCCCGAACCGCCACACCCGCCCTAACGACGCCGGTTCGATCTCTCGCACATCGCGCTTCGATGCCGGGCGTTTCGGCTTCCACACGATCAGCACCGCAGCCACTGCCACCGCGATCAGCAATACCGTGGACTGCCCCGCGATCATCCGCGTCGCGCCGTATTTGGCCGCCACCGGCACAGCCATCAGCAACCCGAAACCCATCATCGAGGACAGCACCACGATGTGCGCGAAATTACGGGTCCCGATAAACACGCCCCGGCAGCATTCCACCAGCACAAAGGCCGCCGCCGAAAGAGCCGCCATCTGTAGTGGCGCCACCAGTTTCGGGTTACGTAAAATCAGTTTCGCCATCGGTCCCGCGCCGGCCCACAGCGCGATCATGGCAATTGCCGCCGAGATCACTCCGATCGTCGCCAGCGCCCGGATCGTCCGCCGATACCCTTCCGTTCCCGGCGCGTGCTCCGAGATGAAGCGCGCCGACGTGGTCCCGATGCCGGACCCCGCGTACCAGGCGACATTGTTCGCCGCCATCAAAGCCACCGAATAGGCCCCGAAAACTTCCACCCCGCCCCATCTGGCCGCCAGCACGTTGGAAAGAAAACTTCCGCCGCGCTCGATCGCCAGCGCCACACCCAGGCCTCCGACCGCCGTCATCAGCGATCCGATCAGGTGTGGACCGCGCCTGGTCTCGGCGGCCCCACCGGCCTCCACCAGGGCCGGCGCATCTTCCCGAATTTCAGCGGCTGCTTGCAGGTTGCTCATGGTCTCTATTGATACCGGGCTTGCCCATACGACCCGTAGCTGCCGTATTTCGAATCCCGGGTCGCATACCAGTCGTTCAGAATCGTCCCCACTACCGATATGCCGTCCTGTAACAGGCACTCCCGCGCCGCCAGCGCCGCGTCGCGCGTGGTTCGGCGGGCGCGCAACACCAGCAACACGCCATCCGACAGCCACCCCAGCACCCGCGCGTCGGAGACGTTCAGCATCGGGGGACTATCGATAATGATGACTTCGAACTCGCGCCGCAAGCGCTCCAGCAGCGTGCGCATCCGGCCCGAGTGCAGCTTCGCCGAAATTCCCTCTTTGGCCGACGTCGTTGGCAGCACGTACAGATTCTTCACTTGCGTCTCGAAGATGGCCCCCGCCAACACCTCGTCGTCGATGGCGGTTGTGTCGTCGAGAATGTCCGCCAGCCCGGACTTCACTTCCTTGCCGAAAATATCGTGCAGCCGCGGCTTCCGCAGGTCGCCATCCACCACGACCACTCGTCGTCCGATCTGTGCCAGGGAAATGGCCAGGTTGGTGGCCACCGTGGTTTTCCCGTCTCCGGGTTCCGGGCTCGTCACCACGATCACCTTCGTGGCAAGGCCGGCCCCGCTGGCGAACAGCAGCGAGTTCATGGCGCCTGAAAACGCCTCGGCCATGTCCGGTGGATTCCGTAGCCACGCGGCCAGCGCGATCGCGCTCGACGGATTATGCTTCACCAGCGCCGTTTGGCCCTCTCGCACCCCCGCCTCTTCCCCAACCAGTTCACTGATCGTCTTCCTCGCCTCGGGTTTGGCGCGGCTCAGCAGCAGCTTCAGCGGCCGGCTGCGCACCGCGGGAATCACCCCTAGTTCGCGCAGTTGCAGCACCACGGAGGCTTCCCCCGGCTTGTGCAGCGTGTGATCCGCCCGCACCCGAAGGAACGAGAAAGTAAATCCCACAATGACGCCGCCGAAGAGCCCGACCACCACATTCAGCATCTGGCTCGGTGTGTAGGGCCCGCCTGGCGCCACGGCTTGATCCACCACGTTGATCGTGCTTGTGCGCAGCGCCGTCGCCAATCCCACTTCGTTCACTTTCTGCAGCAGCGTTTCATATAATTTCCGCTCCGTTTCCACGTCGCGCTTCAGCATCATGTATTTCACGGCCCTGTCGCCGTGCTGCAATACATTGGAAGCCTGGTCCTCGTAGGCTTTCTCGATCAGGCCTTCGTGCCGCTTCGACGATTCATAGCTCGTTTTCAGCCGGTTCACCAGGTCGCTCTGCTCTTTTACAATGGCGCTCTGGATTTCCGCGATCTGCGACTTGATCTGCCGGTACTCATAATGTTCCGGAGTCTTGGTGGCGCCGACTTCCGCCAGTTGCCGCCGCAGGTCGGTCAGCCGCATGCGGTACTCCCTCAAAGGCTCGGAATCCGAAGTCAACGTCTGCGCCGCCGCCATGGCGCTCGCCGCCGTGTCGTACTCCGACTGCTTGGCCATCCGGTCCGCCTGCGCCCGCGCCAGTTCCGCCTGCAACTGTTGCAATTTGCCCTGCGCCAGGTTCTCGCCGCCGGAATCGATCAGCGTAGCCGACTCGCGCGCTTCGTCCTTTAACTCCGACTCCGCTCTCGTCAGCCGTTTACGAACTTCGTCCAGTTGGTTCTGGAGCCACTCGCCGGTCTCTTTCGTGCTCTCGTAACGGGAATCCGAATTGTGCTGGATGTAAGTCTGGGCGAGACTATTGCATACGTCCGCCGCCAGTTGGGCATCGCGGGCCGCGCACAACATTTCCACGATCCGGGTGTTGCCCAGCGCTCTCACTTTCACCCTCTTCGCCGCGTCGTCCAGCAGTTGCCTTCGCGGGATCATCACCGGATCCAGCAGGCCCGTGGCCGAGCGCCAGAATGGTATGGGGGCCGCGTGCACGCCTTGCAGCGCTTTCGGAACCGGCAGGCGGTCGATGGCGCGTTTGCGCAGCGAATCGCTCTGCAGAATCTTGATCTCGGTCTGCAGATACGCTTCCGGCAACACACTTTCCGTCGCGCCCATTGCTGAACCCTGCTGCGAACTCAGCAGGTTCTCGTTCAGGCTGCGGATGTCCAGTACCGTGCGCGCCTGATACATCGCCGGCTGAAATTCCGCCACGATGAAGCCGAGGCCGCCGCCGGCAATCGTCAATAGAAGCATCCATCCGAAGTTGGCGGTCATCACCCGCCAGTACTCGAATAGCTGCCCTTCCTGCTCGACCGGAGCAGACCAGGATGCAGGCATCGGTTGCAGTCTTACCACGTTGCCGCCCGGGGGCAGCGGCGCAGGTCTGTTTTGGGGGGCGAAGTATGCCATAGTCTTAATACCTGATTGCCACACCCGCGGCGATTTGGATGGCGGCTTCTATCGTGCGCGCCGCCACGGATTTCGCCGTACTGCTGGGGATGAATAAAATGTCGTTTGGGTGCAAAGTCACGTCCTTGGCTTTCCCTTCCAGAATTGCTTTTACATCGATTGGGGTCTGCGTCGACTCCCCGCCCTCGGTGCTGGACCGCTGCAGGATCCGGGCATTCTTGGGGGCGGCGCGCGCGTCCAGCCCCTCGGCCAGCGACAGAGCCTGCAATACCGACAGGTTCGGCTTTCCGCCCAGCGGAAAGCCGCCGGCGCGCTTGACATTCCCCACAACGTAAACCACTTCGGCCAGCGGAATCGATATCACGTCGCGCGGCCGGACCTGAATATTCTCCTCCGGATTCCGCGCCTCCATCAGGCTCTTCAGATTGATGTCCGCGATGCTGTCCCCCGATGCGCTTTCGTGCGCGCTCGGATGCGGTATCGGCCCGTACAGCTTCTCGCGCGTGATCTTCACCACCGGTCCCGCGTCCGTTCGCACGCCGCCCGCCGAGGAAAGCACCTCGAGCAGCGTCATCTGCCCACGCACCTGGTGGACTCCCGGCGCGCCCACCGCGCCGATGATCGACAGCGGATCGCTGTGCAACCCCGAGACGTTCAACGCAACATCCGGTTCCAGGTAGAAGGTCTTCAGCTTACTTGAGAGCAGCGATTCCGCCTGTGGAACCGTGGCTCCGGCAAGGTGCACGCGGCCAAGCAACGGGGAGTTGATCTCGCCGTTCTGGTCGATACGGAAACTCTTTCCCGCAACTTCCTTCACCTGCACGCTGTGCATGGTAACTTCGTCGTCCGCACGCAGAGTGTAGTCAAGCGGAATGTCCTGGACGGTCCCGGGGTTCTGATAGCCCATGGCGGAGCCCACCAAAAATGCCGCCGCAATCAAGCCTTTCACGAGAGTTCTAACACCTGGATTCATACGATTCCCCTTGTTCCGCGCCATCCGCAAATGCGCGTTTTATCCCCTCAGTTCCCGGCGTGCCGGGCCGCCATGGCAAGCGGAGCCATATGGGCGGATGGGGACGTTGTTGGCCGAATGTGAGGACGGCTTACCTCGACGGCAATCGAGCGCTGCAGCAGGGAGACGGATACCACCACCCGCAGCCCCTTCTTGCACTCGGTGACCATGCCGGTGAGCCCCTTCAATGGTCCCTCGTCGATACACACCCAGTCGCCCTTTGCCAGAAAGGGCCACTGTTCCACCGGAACCTTGGTCCGTTCGAGCAATTGCAGGGCGCTGACTTCTTCAGCTTCTAGCGGCACAAGTTCGTTGCCTGCGCCTACAATCCGCACCACTCCCGCGGTTCGGAGAATAGGAACACGCTCCGCCGCATCGAATTTGGAAAAGACGTAACAGGGAAACACAGGCTCTTCTACGACCACCCGCCGGTCGCTCCAGGTGCGCAGCGTCCGGCTCAATGGAAGGCACGATTCAAAGCCCTTCCCGCTTAGCGCCGCCGCGACCACCTTCTCGTGCCGTGCCTGTACGTAAACTGCGAACCAATTAAACACTGAGGCTCCCCCCCTTAAAATAATTGCGATTGGGCAGGCTCTCGCCATACTCGGCCACATTGCCGAATTGCTCTGGGGACCCCTCAAATGGATGGGACGGAAGTTACAAACGGGGTAAGCCCTTCAACCCAGATGAAAGGTCCAACACCCAATATATTGTTCCATTATGGTGCCTGGAACCTCAAAGTCAAGCCTCATTTTCGCCGATGAAAACTCTTTCGGTACTGTATTTTATCGTCCCGTACTGCGACTGAAAGGTCATCGGTACTGGGGCATTGATCGACGTTTTGGAGGCACCGCCAAAACTGTACGTTTCCGCACATTAAATCGATCCTCAGTGACTTGACTTTAGGCGGCAAAGCTTCATAATAAGCAGATCCGCAAGTCAATGGAGTCACCGCGGTGGAACGGGCTCCTGTCTGTGGCCCGGTCGGCCGCCGGAGAACAGGGGAATTTGTCGGTGTGTCCGAGAATGGCGGTGGCGTGCCCACTTTAGCAATGCCGGTCCGCCGATGCTCACTCCCCGAATTCTCGCGCGGAGTCCGGATTGGAGCATCTGGGAATTCATATGCGAAAAGCCTTAATCAGCGGCATTACCGGCCAGGACGGCGCGTATTTGACCGCTTTCTTACTGGAGAAGAACTACGAAGTTCACGGCATTCTCCGGCGCGCCAGCACCTTCAACACTGACCGTATCAACCATCTGTACCGCGATCCCCACAGTCCCGGCACCGGCGAGTCCTATTCCGTGCGGGATTTCCTGGACGAAGCTGCCGGCCGCCTGAATCTGGATTGGCACAAGTTCGTGGAACTCGATCCTCGTTACGTTCGTCCCACCGAGGTGGATCATCTGCTGGGCGACAGCTCCAAGGGCCGCCGCATCCTGGGATTCAAGCCCAAGGTGGCTTTCACTTAGGACTTCTCATGGAAAAACAGAGTCGAATCTTTGTCGCGGGACATCGCGGATTGGCTGGCTCGGCCATCGTACGGGCACTCCGGGCGCAGGGCTACCCCAATCTCATGTTACATTCGCATGACGAGCTGGACCTGACCCGCCAGGAAGCCGTCGATGCCTTCTTTGCCGCGGAACGCCCCGAATATGTCTTTCTGGCAGCCGCCCGCGTAGGAGGAATCCAGGCCAACAACACCCGCCGGGCCGAATTCATCCGCGAGAATCTGCTCATTCAGGCGCTCACCATCGACGCGGCCTATCGCAACGGCACTCGTAAGATGCTGTTGATGGGATCCTCCTGTATCTATCCCCGGCTCGCTCCCCAGCCAATGAAAGAAGAGTATCTCCTCAGCGGCTACTTGGAACCGACCAACGAACCTTATGCCATCGCCAAAATCGCCGGTCTGAAGATGGCTGAGGCCTATCGCTCCCAGTACGGATTCGATGCCATCTGCCTCATGCCCACCAACCTCTATGGTCCGGGCGACAATTTCGACCCGGAGAGCTCCCACGTCCTGCCGGGGCTCATGCGGAAGTTTCACGATGCCAAGCTGGCGGGCGCCGCCTCCGTCACGATTTGGGGAACCGGCTCTCCTCTCCGCGAGTTCCTGCATGTGGACGATCTGGCCGGCGCCTCGCTCTTCCTGATGAATAATTACAGCTCCCCGGAAATTGTCAACGTAGGCACCGGCCGCGAGATCAGAATTTGCGACCTGGCGCTGCTGATCGCCAAAATCGTGGGATTTGAAGGGAATATTGTCCAGGACAGCAGCAAACCCGACGGCACTCCCCGCAAGTTGCTGGACGTCTCGCGCCTTCGCAGTCTCGG
>Ga0182030_10002994_pt1 | contig 36065 bp, 21 predicted proteins | sample 812S3MmetaG_FD_121299 | JGI IMG/M metagenome (GOLD analysis project Ga0182030, IMG submission 121299) | Permafrost microbial communities from Stordalen Mire, Sweden - 812S3M metaG (Illumina Assembly) | ecosystem: Environmental > Terrestrial > Soil > Wetlands > Permafrost | place: Sweden...
ATGTCGCTTGGATAGGACTTTCTTGGCTCCATCCTCTACCATTACCGCACGGAGGGCTGCCCGATTATCACTTTGCTGTCTTCCCTGCAATATCCCGCCTCAAGATCGTAAACAGGCTCTAAGTGTTCCTCAGGCGAGCAAAGTCGATGCAGGGTCAACCTAACACGGGCAGCGAGCCGGAACTGGCTGCGGCGGTCAAGGCAGTTAGCCGGCTCACACGGTAGAAGCACGCCGGCTAAAGCCCGCTGGGTTGCATCGGCGGCAATGTCGCGCTCAATACGCGCCCACCCGGCGCAGCACCGCGGGAATGGTCAGCAGAAGGATGGTCAGGTCGTTCGCCAGGCTCCACGAGCGGACATAAGACGCGTCGAGCTTCGCCCGCTGTTCATAGCCGACATGGCTTCGTCCCGAAACCTGCCAAAGCCCCGACAGACCCGGCGTGACGGCAAGGTAGTAGGGAAGCCAGTTGCCATAGAGCGCAGTCTCCGACTCCACAATGGGGCGCGGTCCAACCAGGGACATCTCGCCGCGCAGGATGTTGTAGATCTGCGGCAGCTCATCCAGGCTCCAGCGCCGCAAAAAGCCGCCGACGGCGGTGATGCGAGGATCGGCCACCTTCTTGCGCATGCGCCACTCCGACAGCTCTTCGCGGGACCGCATCTCCATAAGGCTGACCCGATGGGCCACGTTGGGACGCATGGAGCGGAACTTCCAGATCCGGAAGCGGCGGTCAAACCGCCCGATGCGCTCTTCCCGGTAAAAGACCGGGCCTTTGGACGTGGCGACGATCGCGATGGCAATCAGCAGCCCCGGCACGGCGAACAAAATCATCATGATGAGTGCAACAGTGAAATCTATCGCCCGCTTGATGTACTGGTAGCGCCAGGCATCAACAGGCGCTTCTTTGATCCGCGCAAATCCGCCGAGCCAAGCGTTATTAGATGTATGCAGCTCCCATTCGCCGATTACAACGGATTCTTCACACACCACTTCATTTTGACTCGCACTCACAGAGTCCTCCTCGGACAACGCTCACTTGGATGCGGAAAACTGGATAGGTATGGCAGGCCGCTGTCCTCGCCAAGCTCAGAATTTGGTACGCCGCCCTTAGACATGGCAGGCGCTTGCTGAGAAGGACGAGGAAACTGCCCATAGGGTTTAGCCAGGACTCGATTTCAGAGAACCGCGCGGTTATGCGATGCATCTCCCCTCAGACTTCAAAAACACCAGCACACATCGTTGCAAGTCCGCGCCCGCCCCACACCGACGCCAAACTGCGGTACCGAAGAGCGCTCTTGATTCGTTCTCATAGGAATTAGATGGTGATTCTCGACAAATGTGAGCCACGACCGCAGCGGATGCGCATGACAACCCCACGGCAAGAGCTAGCGACACGAATGCGAACACACCTTCTACCTCTGAATGAGTAAGCATGGCCCGTGCAAGTAACTCGCAAACCACTTAATTATGCGGATACCCACGGAGTAAGGGTCTCATAGCTCATTGCAACAATCAACTGAAATCGAATGTCAATCACCGGGCAAACGGATGCGGCATCAAGATTGAAGCACACTGGAATTCGAGTAACAGGCTAGTAACATTGGGGTATTGATTCTTTAGATATTAACGAACAGTGCCGATCCGTTGGACATTTGTATCAGCTGGTCTTCGAGAAAACCTTTTCTCGGAATTGAGTGACTGGCTCCATCTAACCGTGAACTTCCCTGCACCGGCGGGGATTGTTGACCCCATCCGCCGCTTATCATGCTCCTGAGATGGCCGGAGGATCCACCCTTCGCAGCCTGCTGAAGAGTGAATGGAGCCGGTCGAACGTGAACGGCATCTTCCCGCAGCGCGGGCGCCCGCGGCAACCAATGGCCTGCCTGCCGCTGGAGCGCTAGGCGGAACGCCGCCCGGTATCAGTAGAATGGAGCAAAGGGAGATCCGGGATGAAATCCGAAGCAGTTGATGGGCTGGTCCAGGAAGAAGAACTAGCTGACACATCGGAGTCCCGCGTGCACCTGCTCGATCTGCTGATCATCCTTGCGAAGCGGCGCAAATTCATCTCATGGTTTACATTGGGCGCCGGAATTGTGGCGGCGATCACGGTATTCATCATTCCGGCCAAGTACACGGCAACGACGCTCGTCCTCCCCCCTGCCCAGAATTCCTCAATGAGTTCCGCCCTGCTGGGGCAGTTGGGCGGCTCCGCCGCGCTGGCTTCGGCTGCCGGCGCAACCCTCGGAATCAAGAACCCCGGGGATATGTATGTGTCCCTTTTTCGAAGCCAAACCGTTGAGGATGCCCTGATTCAGCGCTTCGGCCTCATGACCAGGTATCGCAAGAAGAGGATGAGCGACGCGCGTCTTGCGTTCGAAGATCGTTCCACGGTAGTCCTCGGTGTCAAGGACGGTCTCATGCGCATCACCGTGACCGATTGGGATCCGAAACTTGCCGCCGCTATAGCGAACGGCTATGTGGAAGAATTTCGCAAACTTTCTGAAAGCCTCGCGATGACCGAAGCGGCGCAGCGGCGCGTCTTCTTCCAGCAACAGTTGCTGGAGGCCAACGAAGGCCTTGCTAAAGCGGAAGAAGCGATGAAGCACACCGAGCAATCGACCGGCGTGCTGCAGATCGATAGCCAGGCAAGGGCCCTGATCGAGTCTGCCGCGACGTTGCGCGCCCAGGTTGCGGCGAAAGAGGTTCAGCTTTCTGCCATGCGCTCCTATGCGACCGAGGATAACCCGCAAATGATTCTGGCCGAACAGCAGCTGGAGGCGCTTAAGGGCGAGCTCGCCAAGCTTTCCGGTACTAACGATAGTGCGCAGTCCGACATCATTGTGCCCAAAGGCAACATCCCGCAGGCCGGTATGGAGTACATCCGCAGGCTCCGTGATGAGAAGTATTACGAAACCGTTGTGGAGCTCATCGCCAAGCAGCTGGAAATGGCCAAGCTCGATGAGGCGCGCCAGGGCGCGATTGTTCAGGTTGCCGATGTAGCCCTGCCTCCGGACAAGAAGTCCTCCCCGCATCGCGCCATCATTGTGGTCCTGATGACGCTAATTGCATTCGGGACTGCCGTTCTTTGGGTTCTCGCGGCTGCACGATGGAGACAAACGCTCATCGACCCCCTGCAGATCGGCAAGCTCCAGACGCTGCGCGAATTGCTCTTGAAGCAACGACGCTAGCCGTTGGGATGGGAAAAGTTGAAGGCTGGCATGAGGCAGAACGGGCAAAGCTGGATACTGAGCAACATTGTCTCTCCCTATGGATTGGCAATGATCTCTTACGCCCTTTTTCTCTTCGCATGTGTCCTTCCACCTTCAATTTACCAGGAGCATATGGGCGAGCCGGATTTGATGTTCCTGGACTCGACGACAATTCTCTTCTATTCCCTCTGCGTCGGTGCCTTTGTTGCGGGCTTCTGGCTCTTTCAGAGAATCTTTCCAACCACCCATGCTGTCGCCCGCGTACCCCAAGCCCGCGTTCATCCCGTCCTATTCTTGCTGACTCCGCTGTTGGTGGCGTTGCTCATCACGGCGATTTCAGAGGTTCTCTTGGTTAAGCGAAATCCTTTGATGATTCCGCTGCTGCTTGCCCAACAGGCCGGACAGTTGAGGAACGAGGATGGAAGCGGCATTGACCTTAGCGGAACCCTGAATAGTTCAGCCCTGTTCCTGACCGGGGTGATTTGGTGGTGCTTTTGGCGCTCTCGCCAATTGGACATCCGAGGACGGGGTCGAACGATAATAGGACTCGCGCTGCTGCTTGCCCTGTCAGTATTATTTGTTTCATCGAGTCTAAACCTGTCACGGCATGGGTTAGTTGTGGCCTTAGTCGGATTCGTAATCTGCTATATCTTGCAGAAGATCGCTTCGAGGCAGTTAGACTGGATGCTGATTTCCAGGACGGCTCTTGCCTTGGCGTTCGGTGGTTGCTTCTTCTTCTATCTCATTAACTCACTTAGATATGGATCCGATGGAAACGTGCAGATTGGTACACTCATTGGATACACGATCAGCTCCTATAATAGGCTTGCGGCGTTATTGCAGGGTCGGCTCCACTACTTGTATTCCGGGAGGGGCATTTATTTCAGCACATTTCTTTCATTTAACCATCCGATCAATCGGATAATCCCAATCGGAAGGGTCTTGGATGTGCCGGACTTCTTCTTATGGTGGCGATCGGAATTCAATTCGGTCGCCATAGCCGGGTTGGATTCTTTATGGGTATTTTGCGGGACATTTGGAGACATTTTTGTCGAATTAGGGTGGTTTGCGCCTCTCTATGTCTTCGGCTATGGATTGCTTTACGGCCTAGTATGGCGTTGGATGAAAAGCGATATGCTGGTCGGCCTGATACTTTATCCGTATTTTGCCTATTGCGTCTTGTTCTGGTTCACCACAAATGCTTTATTTGATACAGATTTCGCAGCCCTCGTCGCGGATGTAATCATGCTGGCCATTTACGAACGCGTTCTTGCAAATAGGCGTCAGGCGACCACGATGGCGTCACGACTGGGACCGCTCAGTGCACCTGCAACGCCAACTGCCTAGCATTTACAGGGCGCCCACATCATTCTCGGCGCCCCTTGCCAATCTCGTTGTACATTTCAATGTGGCATTTTGCGATCTTGTCCCAGCTAAAGTTTCCCGAGTATTCCAGAGCTGCGTGAGAAAGGCGCCGCCTCTCTTCTTTTGAAGCCATCAGACGCCGTGCGAGTTGAAACGCCTCTAACGGGTTGACGGCGAATGCAACCGCCTTGATGAGATCGCTGGGAGTCTGTTCAGTCTGTGTCGTAATGGTTGGAAGGCCCGCAGCAAGTGTCGTCTTCAGGGATCCGCGGCGCTCGGAGGCGCCATCAGGAAAAGGCAGGTACGCCAGTCCGCCACAGGATAGTAACTCCGACACATCCTCAGGACTGCGGTCCAGAATCCAGCGCACTCCATAAGGCAACCCTGACTCCATCAGGCTCTTTGCGTAGGCTGCATGGGCGGGTGGAATCCTGCCGATCACGACAAGCTCCCAATCCAGGCTATTAACACGTATAAGCTTAGATAACTCAATAAAGCTTTCCAGGCCCTTTCTGGGCATGATAAGCCCATAGTAAGCAATTCGCTCCTGCCCGATTTCTAATACTTGCTTAGGCAGTTGGATGTTGCTGCCATTCGGTATGATCCTAATTCGCGCCTCCGCCCAGGGCATCATCCTTGTAAGCGAGCGTTTTTCAAACTCTGAAGTCATGACGATACGCGGTGACAGCAGCGTAAACGGCAAGAGGGAAAGCTTTCTGAGCGGGTGCCCCAAACTGAACTCATGAAGAGTCACGATGCTTCGCCGCGCAAGGGAACAGAGTTGCGGACCGAGGCTGTGCCCATAGCCCATGGTTGGGTATTGGATATGTACCAGGGAATCTCGATCCGCTAGCAATCGACGGACTGCCTTTGCCGATCCGGCCAAACCCCACCAACGGTGGCACAGCAGCTCTATTTGTAGTCCGGCTCTCTCAAGGGCCACTGCGAGCGACGCTGTGTAGTCCCCGACTCCGCAGGCGTCGGGCGGTGCTGAACCAGTAACAAGCAACACTCTTTGGGTCATGGCGTGGCCGTAGGCATTTTGCGATCAAGCAGTCCGCTGAACATGGACGAGATCATCACTTTGGCGCGCTCCAGATCCCCCCGGCAGAGGCGATAAACTGCCGCGAGGATGACAGAAACCAAAACGGAGGGCAGCGCCAGCGGAAAGAACCGCTTCGTAAACAACACTCTGCTCCGAGTTAGGTATTTGTCTGAAGCGAGGCTGCGCTTCATGCGATCTGGGCTGGAGCCAATTGCTGCACCCTCTTTGTGATAGATAAGGCTGTCGCGTGCATAGTCGAGTCTAAATCTTCCCTTGGCTCGCATCGCCCAGTCCAGTTCCTCGAAGTAAAGAAAGTAAGACTCTTCCATCAGTCCTACACTCTCAAGGAAACCGCGGCTGACTAGCATTGAAGCCCCATTGACATAACTCATTGACGCTGGATGAGAATCCACGTCCTGCGCCAACAGCGTTCGCGGCGTGCGCACCCGTCCTGTCCAGCGGGTATACATCTTGCCTCCTTGCGCCTGAACCTGATTCGGGTTCAGATACGAGAGGTTCAACGAACCACAGAGTCCGATTTCAGGCTTTTGCCTCATTAGTCGAACCATGGCCGAAAGGGCGTCTGGTTCAACCACCGTGTCATTATTAAGCAGCCAACAGAACTGGCAAGCTTCATCGCCGAGTGCGTAACGCAGACCAACATTGTTTCCAGCCGCAAACCCGAGATTGGCGCCATTTTGAATTAGAGTCAGCTTGGTCATATAGTTTGCGGTCCGCGACTCCGCCTGCTCGCGGGTCATTTCAAAATATGGAATTGGTTTTGGAAGGGGGGGGGAAGTCAGTTTCGATAGTTGTGGGTTTGCGGACTCCGCCAGTATCTCTCCTCTGGCCCAGCATTTGATCTTTTCAAAGGATCCGTCGCAGGAACCGTTATCACAAACCACAACGTGAAAATCCGGAAATTTGAGGCGGAATACTGACTCTAGACACTCAATGGTGTCCCGTAATCCATTCCAGTTAAGGACAATCACATAGCTTCCCATGTTGAATAGCGGTCCTCCACCCCGCACGAGCGCCCCATCAGAAGTCAATGTCGATGCCTTGCAAAACTTCGCCGCTAAAGTTCAGCGTGCTTGCCGACTTTGCCGGTTAATGCGTCTGCAGCACCTGCGGCAATGGCTCGGAACTTCTCCCATTTGGCATTCTCAACCATGATAATCTTGATGGTCTCGGATAGGAGCGCCTTACTCTCCCGCCACGCCCAGGACCAGTCCATGATGTAGCGCGCTAATAGTCTGAGGCGATTGCGCGTTATGTAGTAGCGGCGCGCTGCGGAGTGGTTTGTAACCGCGAAAGAGAGGCCACAGAAGCGATGGTAAGTTGTTCGCCCAAGAACATGATAAATGATTGCCTGCGACTCAAGAATGCGCATCCCCTTACGCCTTGCCCGCAAGCAGAACTCAATGTCCACATAATCCATGAAGAGACTTTCATCAAAGAGGCCGAGCCTTTCAATTGCACTCACCGGCATCATGCTTCCCGAAGTCATGGTTGCCAGTATCCCGGCGCTGTCTGTCCGCATCGATGTTCCTTGAATGCCCGACTCCCGGTCCACATAATGCGGGGCAACTATTGCGACCTTCTCTCTGTTTGAATTCTCTCGATAAGTCTCCAGCATATTCGCGGTGAAATCATCGCTTATCCGGGCATCTTGGTCAAAGGTGGCTACCCAATCGAAGCCCCCGCTCCTGGCCCAGCGCACACCTTGATTCAAGGCCTCGGCGATACCGAGGTTGTCTCCATTCTCGATTAAATGAAAGCCGAGGTTGCGGCTTGCCTCCCGCACGGGTTCTAGTTCCGCATCAGATGAGCCGTTGTCAACCGCAACAAGGCCGTCCACCTGGGTGAGAACATCACGAATGTTCTTGAGCATCGCGTTGCTGGGGTGAAACAAAACAATCACCGCACAAACTGTTTGCGCTCTCATTTTGCCTGCTCCAGATGGGAGCCTAGATGGCTATATGTCCACGACACCTGGCTCTAATCTCCTTGTCTCTTCGATGCTTTCCCGTCTCGTTGCTCTTATCGCCTTCTACCTGCAATCCCAGCGAATACTGTAGCACTTTGGGCAATCAATCAGCATGGGCGTTAGGAGTTGCGAAGTGCCCAGTGCGGCAGGCGCCTCCTCAAGACATCGGCAAAGTGCAAGAATACGCCCAGAAGCTGTTTGCGCTCGCTCGAGTCAAAGTTAAACCTCCAGAGCAATGCGAAGACAGCTATCTCCGCTGAGCCAACCAGCAGCACATAGAGGAGCGGGGAGAGGAACCTTGCGACCAGAAGGGTACAGATCACGAAGGGAACAGCAAAGGCGAGCGGCTTTAGAATCCCAAGCCTGATGAGTTCCGATCGGTTAGCCTGAATGCGGTCGGTCTTGGTCAGGCTGACGGTGAGATGAAGCCAAACGCTAACCACAGCTCCAATCAAGGTTCCGAGCGCCACCCCGCGCGCACCGATTACCTGCACTAGGGCCACGCTGCTTATCAGATTCACAATAGCTTCCCCGAACGCCGCAACCAACATGCGATGCTGCTGCCCGGCTGCGAAGCCGATGATGGCGTAAGGGAGCATGGTGAGGCGGGCGAACTGGGCGACCACGAGGGTTTCCGCAAGTAACAGCGAGTGGGTCGCGTAGTCGGGCCCAACCCAAATGCGCAGCACCAGTGGCATCAAGAGCAACAATGGCAAGGTGATCAGAATGAGAACGGCGGTTGCAACGCGTGTAGTTTTGACCAGCGTCTGTCCCAATCGCTGCGGGTCGTCGCCGGCGCTGATTCCTGCCGCGACGGGCAACAGCGTGCTGACAATTGCGCCATGAGGAACTGTGAGAGCATTGCTCAGGATGGATGCCACGCCGTAATATGCAACGGATCGAAAATCAAAGGCGGCCACAATGGGCATATCGAGCCCTGTAATCAGAATCATACTGAACTGGGACACAAACATGGCGGAGCAAAAAACCACAAACTCGCGGGCCATGGCGCCTTCTACCAAGGAAGGGCGCAACTTGGCCCGATTTTCTTCCTTATTCCATAAAACCACGTAGATCAGGCACTGAATCAAATTGCCGATTCCGACCCAGATAGCCATCGCCAGGAGCCCTTGATGGTGGTAAGCCGCCCATGAAATTCCAAGCGCCCCAGCAAACTTGCCGAAAATAACCGCAAGAGCCGGAATTTCGTTCTTCTGGTGTCCAAGGAAAAATCCAGCCAGTACTGAGAAGGGAAGTGTGAGGGCGAGCGATGCCCCAACGACTAGCAGCGCTTCACGCGCACTGGGCGCAATGGAAGCCGGAATATCCCGGAAGATACTCGTCAGATGCCAGGAAACAAACGCAAGTAGCAGAATCGTGAGAAGGCTGGCAGCGATCAGAAACATCCCGGCGCTGCTGAGAAGCCGGGCCAGGTGACCATGGTCCTTCAGTTCTTCAGCGCGCGCAACATAACGCGCGACCGCAATCTGGATTCCGCCGTCAAAGATCGAAATATAGGCTGCCAGCTGTAACAACAACAGCCAGACCCCGTACGCCGACTTATCCATTGTATGGACCAGCAGTGGCGGCAAGAAAAGTACGATAATCCATGCCGAACCGGAGCGGAAAAGATTCGCAACCGAATTCTTGGTCATCGTAGCCAAAACACCTGGCCCGTTCTTTGTCGATTCCGGATTGGCCAGCACATCTATGATCCTAATCGACGATTGCGGGAAGCGGAAGGTGAACTGCATTCTCCTGTTGGCGCGGTTGCCTGGACGGCAGCAGGAACTGCTAAGACGCCACGCCGGTGAAGGAATGCCTGGGCCTCACCTGGTCTCCGTAGCTTCAGAGCATTTTCGATTCACACGTGGACGCTACTGGGGGCGTGCGAGGTGGCTTTTTCTTGAGGAAAAAGCCGTTTGGTATCCAGCTTTCTGTAAAGAGCTGAATCGAAAATGCTGTAGCTGCTGCGAGAAGCGGATACTCGCGGAAAACTGCAGGGATGGATACCCTGTACGAATCCGTCAAATGGTTTTCACGATTTAGCAGGCTTCGCAGTATCACATTTCATGAAAATTGCCGTAAGGCCTGAGCTATTGCCCTTGCTCTTTCGCTTGGCGACGTGATACAGCACAGTCCCCAACACTCTGCGTAAATATTTAACAGGAAGGATGGAACTGGCTCGCTTCCACCATGCATTCAGGCTGAGAATTTCGCCCAACCGATCGGACGTTGTCAGTTCAAGTGTCTGTAAACCAAATGCCGAACAGAGCCGCTCTAACGAACGGGCAGAGTAGAAAAAGAGATGCCGCGGGGTATCGAGATGTAGCCAGTCTCCTTTGAGAACGGAAAAATCATAGCTCTCAATGTTGGGCACTGCGACCAGTAGTATTCCTCCTGGCGCGAGCCATTCAGCCGCCTTTTGCAGAACAAGCCATGGATCTGGCAAATGCTCAAGGCTATGCCACAAAGCTATGACATCGAATTTCTTGTCCATGGCACTCATTGCCGCCGCAGGGTCAGACGATTGGATCGCCTCAACTCCAACTACATGGTTCAGAAAGTCGACGCATTCCGAATTCATTTCGATGGCCGTCACTTCAAAGCCGGCATCTTTCGCATTGCAGCTGAAGATACCCATCCAAGGGCCGATTTCAAGCAAACGTCCGCGCTTTTTATACTTTAAAATTGGCTCCATCAGATAGCCATGCTTCTTCGCTATCGCTCTTAGTTGCGATAGATTTTTCGGGATCGGCTGATAGCCGCCTTTATAAAATGGCCCCATATCTTCAGGCGTTGGATCGAGAAACAACATGTCACAGCTAGGACAACGATAATAATCGAAAATATCCGCAGTGGTTTCCCTGTTTACGTCTGATGACGAGAGCAGATATACAGATGCGCTTTTGCAGCAGGGGCAATTTACCGGCCCCTTGGGCATCTTGGATGGTTCATCTTTCATTTTCGGGTTCTCCCGGCAGGTTGTGATGAATGTCAATTTTCGTAAAGACTGCGCGCAGGCTAGAGGACTACGATTCCGCGTGGCCCATTGGACTCTTTTCAATGGGAGAACCCGCGAAGTCTACGGGAGGATTATGGCGAGGGGTATTTAGTATCTCCCACAACATCATCCAAATTGACATTATTCCAATCGAATAAGTCGACATCTCTGGTCTTACGCCCGAGAAATTCACTATGACAGTAAAGTCCCTTGACCGGCATGAACCTTAGGTAATCGTCTGCGAACTTGGAGAATCTTCCAATCATTGGGTTCGACATGCCTGCCTCTATACATTCGAATCCCAGGGCCGGGGAAAACAGAACCCTAAGTGCCATGTCGCTAAACTGGAAAAAGTTCCAGGGCCTTTCGTGGGATCCGTGGGAAAAATGCGTTTCTACAAACACTATTCCGCCAGGCTTCAGAAGCTTTGCAATCTCGGTAGCAACTACCCACGGCATTGCGAAATGCTCAAAAACAGCGCTTGAATAGATGATGTCAAATCTTTGATCGCCGAAATATTGGGATAATCTATGCGCGTCGCCGACGACGTCGACATTCGGCCCAGGATAAAAGTCGAAGCCCACATAATCTGCGTTCGCAAATCTTTTGCGTGCGTCCGATTTACCAGTCACTTCACGGCTGCCGATTTCAAGGATCCTCATGCCCTTGCGGTTACCACAATCCCTCAGGTATTCCAAGTATTTGCTGTGGCCGACGAGTCTTGAAAGTGGGACCTTTGGATCTAAATACTTGTGGTCGGCAAAGGACAAAAACATCCTCATGAAAGTTCGATAGCCAGCTCGCAAGGTTTTCTTGGCAATCTTCTTGGACATCCCTATTGCGTTACCCAATGTGTGCCTCATCCTTTCAGCCAATGCATTCAGTTTAGAATATGCCAAGGCTACCAGACGGGCCTGCGGGCGACAAACGACCCCAAGATTCTCTGGTTCGCAGCGGCTACTATGCTCCCACCGTTCCTTTCACGAGTCTTAATGTATGATAAATCATCATGGAAGTGGGAGGACGATGACGGGTTCCACTCCAGCGGACACGGAGTTGTCAGCCCTTCGCGTCGCAATTGTGCACTACTGGTTTATCGGCCGTGCCGGCGGCGAGAAAGTTGTTGAAGCTCTCGCAGGATTGTTCCCGCAGGCTGACCTGTTTTGCCTGGTCGCCGACAGGGAAACCCTGGCGCCGATCCTACAGGGAAGAAAGCTGCAGACTTCGTTTCTTCAGGCAATCCCCGGCGCAACGAAGTTCCATCGCCACTTTCTCCTGTTGCAGCCAATCGCCCTCGAGCAATTCGACCTCAGCGATTATGACCTTGTAATCAGCTCCGAATCGGGGCCTGCCAAGGGAGTAATCACTTCCTCGAAAACATGCCACATTTGTTATTGCCACTCGCCCATGCGCTACATATGGGACATGTATCCCATATACAGGCGAAACATGAATCCGCTAGTTAGTGTTGCCTTTGCACTAACTGCACATTACATGCGTCTTTGGGACTACGGCTCAGCCAGCCGCGTCGATTACTTCGTGGCTAACTCACAGTTTGTTGCTTCCCGGATTCGCAAGTATTACGGGAAGGAGAGCAAGGTGATTTATCCCCCGGTTGAAACAACCGCGGGAAGCACCCACGCGGTTCCGCGAGATTATTACCTGGCTGTTGGACGTTTCGTTGACTACAAGCGTTTCGACCTCGCGATCCGGGCATGCACCGAACTGGGCAGGCGGTTGAGAGTGATTGGCGACGGCCCAGAATACAAGGCTCTCCGACGAATGGCCGGACCAACGGTTGAGTTTCTTGGCAGGGTGAGCGATCTTGAATTGCACGAGAACCTCGCGGGCTGCCGAGCGCTGCTCTTCCCGGGTGAAGAGGACTTCGGAATTGTCCCCGTGGAAGCGCAAAGCTTCGGGCGGCCGGTGATTGCCTACGCCTCCGGCGGTGTGTTGGAAACGGTGCGCGGCAATCTGCCGGGCAGGGCCGTCCTGGACAATCCAACGGGAGTGTTCTTTACCGAACAGTCACTCGCAAGCCTCATGAAAGCAATTCTTGAGTTCGAATCGAAGGAACATGACTTCTGCCCGCAAACAATTCGCGAGCATTCCTTGCAATTCGACGCTGCTATCTTCAAGGATCGAATGGCGGACTTCGTTTCTTTGGCTCTCAAAGATTTCAAAGATCGTGATCGGTCTGAGAGCAAACCTAGAGCAGTTTAGGAATTTGTGTGGTCTTTAAGATGGGCGTGCAAGGTGGCTTTTTCTTGAGGAAAAATCCACTTGAGCTCGCGCTTTCGGCCTACCGTAACTCCTAAACTGCTTTAGCCTCTTGCAAAGCCTGTGACAGGCAATTCCGGGCCCACCAGAATTCCCATTTCTCTCACATCAAATGGTGCAAGAGCCGCTCGGTGCTCGGCATTGGGTCTCGTGTGCAGTCCAGCGGAGGTGCTTTTCTCAAGTTGCGCCGGGTGGTGAACGCATCGCCGTTGCACTTGCAGTCTGCCAATTAGCAGACCAATACCGTGATGACCGGGGGCGCGCCCGATTTGAGCCTCCACTGCGGCAGCATCCCGGCACAGAATCAGCGCAGTATGAGCGGCAATTCTCTCAATGTCGCCGAATAGCATTGATTTATAAGAGCTTACAATTGGGGCGGCTAGTGGGGATCGAACCCACGACATCCTGAGCCACAGTCAGGCGTTCTGCCGCTGAACTATAGCCGCCATGTACCCTATCGATTGTAGCATCGAATCAGGCCGCGGGCAGCGCCGTGGCCGAAGGGAACGCCGCCCATCTCTGGACCGAATTCCATCCCGCAGGGCCCGCATCAGCCGGCGCGCCCGTCCGCAACCCCGGACCGCTGGAACCGCGGTGCCTGGCTGTTCCGCTCGAGCACCCTGCATGCGCTCGAGATTCTGCTCGACGAAGCCTTCCGCATCCCCGGTACACCCATCCGCTTCGGACTCGACGGCCTCATCGGCCTGGTTCCCGGCGTGGGCGACGTGGTGGCCGGGCTGCCTTCGCTGCTCATCCCGCTGGCCGGGTGGATTCGCGGCGTGCCTTATGTCACGCTGGTACGAATGGCCGCCAATCTAGATATCGGCGTGCTGGTGGGCTCGGTGCCGGTCCTGGGCGACATCTTCGACATCGCCTGGAAGGCCAACCGCCGCAACTACCTGCTGCTCTCGCGGCATCTCGACGCGCCGCGCCGCCACACCGCGGGCGACTGGGCGTTTCTGCTGCTTCTGGCCGCCGCCCTGGCTTGGTCTTTGCCATTCCCGCGGCCGTGAGCGGTGTGGCTAGTCGTGTGGCTATCTGGCCGACTACAGGCCAGGCCGGTGCGCGGCCCGAGTCGGATTCGCGTTACAATCGAACCAGTACGTCGGGGCGTAGCGCAGCCTGGTAGCGCATCTGCTTTGGGAGCAGAGGGTCGGGAGTTCGAATCTCTCCGCCCCGACCATTAGAATGAATCGCTTAGATAATTGGAAGTGACCGGACAATCTAAATTGTGCTCGGAATGTGCACCATCTCGAAAACCGCTGCGAGGAATCAACGTAGGCCAGTTAAGGGCCAACGATGCCCAACATGAAGGAAGCTGATTCCTACATATTTCCCCATTCCAGGGGGGCCGGAGGATCAAAAATGGAAAACACAACGTTGGGCGATCAAGCAAAAATCGATCAAATCAAACGGCTGCTAGAGCAAGCAAGCCCCAACGGCACCGTTTGTACCGTTCGGAAATGGCACGATTGGATGCAGTATGAGGTTGTCTGCGGCGCGAACAAATCGGTCCTGTGCGTTTCGTTCGAATTCATTGGCCTTGACGAAACGGAGATTGCGAAGCGATTTGAGCGCGCAGGTGTCGCAAGAACAATACAGAAGAGTCCGAATGAGAGCTTCATTCTAATGCGTAGTGGACTTCAACAACGGTAACGGCGTGAACACAAGCATCGAAGGGAACCTGCACGGCCACCATTACTGCAACTGCTGGCGGCTCCACGGCAACAGCGCACACGGCAACCGTATCGGTTACCGTGCAATGAGGTGTTCCCGCGAGACCGTCGGCTAACCCATTGTTGACATGGATTAGCTTGAAAGGGACGGGGAGTGCCGGCGGGAGGCACTCCCCACTATAACCCGAGCTACATACAGTATTGATCTATAAAGCGACCCAGACTATGTCGATGGCGACTGCTCCCGAGGACAATCGCTGGAAGTTCCACCACGCAATCCCGCACTAGAAGAAGATCTTCGATGCGAACTGGACCAGGCGCGGATTGGTTCCGGGATCGGTGCTGGTCACCACGCCAAAATTCGCGTTATTGTTTGTGCAGCATGTTGCATTCGGAGGCGCGAACTGAGCCCGGTTCAAGAGATTGAAGAACTCCACCCTGAACTCCAGGCCGGCTCGATCCTGCTTTCCGAAGAACAGCCTCTTGAAGGCAGCGATGTCAAAGTTATCCACGCCATCTGAACGCAACGTCGGGTCAACTCTGGGCTCTGTTCCAAAAGTAAAATCGGGCGGTGCCGTGAAGCAGGCGGTATTAAACCAGCCATGGAGGCGAGTGATTCCACTGAGCGAAGCGGCCTTGTCGCAGGAAGGCCGCAGGTTTGGCCGTGAGCCGGTGCCGAACAGAGTAGCGTCATTCTCCTGGCCGCTGCTCAGCACCAGTGGGAACCCTCTCTGCCATGTTGTTACACCATCGATGCCCCAATCTCCCAGGATTCTGTTCATGACCCCGTCAAGATGAGCCAGGTATTGCTTGCTCTGCCCAAAAGGCAGGTCCAGCACATAACTTATCACCAGACGCTGGGGCACATCTTGCGAGGACAGAGAACGTTCGCCGCGCAGGTTGTTGTTGTCCTGAATAGTTCCCACGCTGTTTTCGAGCCAGGCGGTGAGTGTGTCCGTGTTGCTGATCAGCTTGGAATTGGTATAGGCGGCGAGAAGAGCTCCTCCAGCCTGAAACCGCTTTTGCGCGGTCAACTGAAATGAATGGTAGATGCTGTCGAAGGATCCCTGACCCGCCAGCTCGACGCTGGTGTATTGCGGATAAGGCCTGAGCAGCTGCCCAAGGGTCGTGGTTGGGGCCGCAAGCGCCAGAGCTTGCCCATTCATGATGAATGGGTTCGGCACGGGGCGCAACAGCGCGACGGCTGGCCGTCCACCCGCGGCAAATTGAGTCGCCGCTTCCGCGAGCATGGAGTCTGAAATCTGATTGACCTGCTGCGAATACTGGGCTAAGTGTGTTCCTCTTGAACCTACATATGCCGCAACAAATGAGAACTTGGCAGGCAGCTGCTGCTCCAGGCTTACGTTCCATTGCTGAACATAGCCGGTGGGGTGGTTGCCGCGATCGACCTCGGTGATAGATTGCACCACCTGCGTAAGGAACTGCTGCGTGCCCTCAGTCCCGAGAGTTCTTCCAGGCGGTGGGGAGATGCCATTGGGAAAAGGAAGCGAGATCGTGTTATAGGGATGGATGCCATCGACCGTTCCTGAATAAGTGGTGCTCGCCGCATTCACCATATCGTTGCTTGGATTCAAGGCGTATGCGACATAGTCGGGTATCCAGAAGATCCCGTATCCGCTGTGTAATACGGTGGTCGGGGAGATGCTATACGCGATGCCGACTCGTGGCGCCAAGTTGTTTTGGGCGAGGGGAAGGTTGTTCCGCTCCGTTGGTGAGACAAGAAACACATCGCCCATTACGGGAGAAGATGCGCCGGTCATGAACTGATTGATATAGCTGGCCGCTCCGGGGTCGAAATAGGTGAGGCGATTGTGACGCTCCGACCACGGACCCTGCAGTTCGTAGCGGAGGCCAATATTCATGGACAGCGCTTCGCTCAGGCGCCAGGTATCATTGAAGTAGAGGGCGCGATAGACCTGCTTGCCCGCTGTCAATGCCGGAACCACAGCCTGCGCTGAGTAGTGGTTATTCACATTGCTGAAGTTATCTGCGTAGCCCAATAGAAAGTCAGCTATGGATACGCCGGTAAAGCACGGTTCGCCGACACCGCAGAAGTCGAAGGCGCCGCTGGCGACATTGGTTTGCGCGGCATTATCGTAGCTGACTTCGAATTGAAAGCCAAGGTGCAGCAGATGGCGGCCGCGCACCAGAGTGAGGCTTGGAGAGATGTTGTATTGGGTGTTTCGATCCTCTATAAAGCTCTGCCCCTGGCTGCACATGATGTTATCGGCAAAGCTGGTCACACAGGGTGTTGGCGGGGTGCGCATGTTCGACGGGATTGCCGAGTTATAACCGGCCGGCCAGCCAATGGAAGTCAGGTCAAAATCCGCGTTCTTGGGAGAACGAAGATAGGCAAAGTAACTTACACCGGCGTTCACGTCCAGGATGGTCATGGAACTTATACTGTTGTTGTATCCGGCCGCCAGCGCGTTGGTTGTGTAATTTTCCAGGCAGCGATCCTGACATAGTCCGTTTTGCAGCGGATCGATGGGCAAATCGAGCACATTCCAGTAGCTGAAGCGGCCAAAGAGCTTCTGCTTGCTGGTGAGATCCTGATCGACGCGGCCAACGACCTGGTCCTGATCGCCGCCGGTATTGGCCACTGTATTGAAGTTGTTGAAGGTTCCTGAAGGTGCAACAGTTCCGGTGGCATTGGGCAGCGGCCAAAGATAGAGCAGCGCTTTAGACGTGGGGTTGATGCGATTGGGAGGAATGAGATTGCGATCGAATGCGGCGGGCTGCGAGGTGCTGGCCGGACAGGCTCCCTGGGCATTCAGGACGCTGCCGGCGCAGGGGTCCATGATGGGCGTGCTGATCGCCGAGAAGTCTCCCCCGCGCTCGGCGATGGTTGGCACCGTGGCGGTAAATGGACTGCCTGTGCGCAGTCTGAACCCCTCCCAGCTTGCGAACCAGAAGGTCCGGTCGTCCTTGCAGCAGCCGCGCAGGTTCATCGGGCCGCCGGCCTCCGCCCCAAACTGGTTTTGAACCCATGGCGGCCGCTCCTTCCCTGCTTGATTGAGAAAGAAATCGTTGGCATTGAAGACGCGATTGCGCAGGTACTCGTAGATCTCGCCGTGAAGGAATTGCGTGCCGCCCTTGGTGCTGAGGTTGGTCACTCCGCCGGCGAACCGGCCCCATTCGGCGGGTAGATTGCCGGTATGGACTTTGAACTCCTGAATCGAATCCTGAGTGGGAATAAGGATCGGTAGATTGATGTAAGTGATGTTGAGCGGCTGCCCGTCCAGATACTCCACGCTCTGGTTGCCGAATGCTCCGCTCACCTGGTAATTTCCCCAGCCGAAGGGATTCACACCAACCGGTGTTCCCGTGGCGCTGCCCTGAGGAATGACGGAGGGAGCAAGAGCGATCAGGTTGAAGACGTTGCGTCCGTTCAGGGGCAGTTCGTTGGCTTCGCGGCGCTCGACGACAGTGCCCAGGCTGGAAGACTCCGTATCGAGGCGCGGCACGCTGCCTTCCACCGTCACGCTTTCTGATTCGGAGCCCAGTTCCATCTCAAAATTCACTTCCAGAGCATCCTGCACGTGCAGGATGATGTCGGATTCAATAACCGCGATGAATCCCAGCTTCTCAACCTCGATGCGATAGCGTCCGGGCGGCAGGTCGGAGACGTAGTAGATGCCTGCCTCATTGGTGAGGCCGTGATAGTGAATGCCCGTGCTGGTATTGGTGACCTGCACGGAGGCCATGCCGATCACGGTGCGGTGCGAGTCGGTGATTCTGCCGGTGAGCGATGCAGCGGTCGATTGCCCCTTTCCGGCGCCTGGCAAAATCGCGAGGACCAGCAACGCGGCAACCGGTCTCAACAAGAGCATCCACTGCCACAATGATGTGCGATTCAGCAATACTCCCCCTTGAAGACCGGCAGCGCATGTTGAACGGTTGCTTCCGGCAAGATTCTCGATATGGAGAAACGGGTCCGGCTGGCACACACCAATATATAGATACGACAGAGCCGCAGGATATGTACCACCCCATTCCCGATTTTTTTGGCAATCGCTTTCCTGCTTAGAAAACTCTGGAAAGTTGTCGTGTGCTTGGCGTATAGTTCGTGTGTTTCATGAGGGTAATGCCCTTGGCCTGCGATGCTGAACCGATGAGCGGAATCGCTCTATCGGGACAATTCGATCTCGCCCCCGTGCGCCGGTCCGAAGGAATAGAGAGGCAGTACACACTGCAAAATTCCGCGGAAGGCGTCTCGAAGAACGTCAGGGCTCCCGACCTGAGCGATGAAACGCTCGTGGGCAAGCTGCTGGACCTGGATCCTGACGCTCTGGATACACTCTTCAGCCGGCATTCGCGGCTGGTTTATAGTATTGCCCTGCGTGTTTTGAATGATGCCGGCGAAGCCGAGGAGGTGGTGCAGGAGTGCTTCCTGTATGTGTTCAGGAAAGCATTCACCTTTGAACCGTCGCGGGGAAGCGCGAAGATATGGATTGTCCAGGTGGCTTATAGCCGCGCCCGGGACCGAAAGGCGCACCTGGCGCGACGGGGATTCTATGCGCGTACGAATGTCGAGTCGGAGGAGTTGGACGGAACACTGGCGGGGAGCGGAGATGTGGAACGCGAAGTCGGGGCCAAGGTCGACTTCGAGCGTTTGCAGTCCGCATTCGAAGATTTGAGCGTAATTCAAAGAAAGACGCTAAAATTGTTTTATTTCGAAGACTTGGATCTGCGGGAGATCAGCGAGCGTCTGCATGAGCCGCTCGGGAATGTGAGGCATCACTTCTATCGGGGTCTGGAGCGTTTGCGCAAGAGCTCGATAGCTGAAAGGCTGCGAAACTATCACGATGGAAAAGGTTGAACCAGGGGACGATCACGGAAGATTCAAGGAGCTCTGCGCTCTGGCGCAGATGACGTCGCTCAGCGTCCGGGAACAGCTCGAGCTGGACCAGCATCTGCTGGCGTGCGGATCATGCCGGCAGATCTACGCGGAGTATTGTGCAATCGGCAGCGAGGGGATGGACTTTCTGTCCGCGCAAGAAGCCCTGGCGGAAGAAGCCGAGCGATGGGATAACCGCGCGGCGCGGGAGAGGCTCTCAGCCGCAATTCGCAAACCCCGGCCTCAGAGGGTCTTGTCTATCGAGGCGGGCCGGTCGCGTCCTTCGTGGAGCGTGACGGCTTTGTCCCGCAGTCGGGGAATTGCAATTGCCGCGATGGCGGCTTGCCTGCTCGCCGCCGTCGCGCTGGGCGCGTATCGCATCGGGGAGCAGAGGAACGAGGTCGCGCCTCGGGTCACTGCGGATTTGCGGCCGCAGAAGAGCACCGCTCCGGCTCAGGCGCAACCGCCTGACAATGTGTTGGCCGCGCAGATTGCACAGCTTGCCAATTTGGAGAAGCAGATAGCACGGCAACAGATGGATATTGCCAGATTACGAGCCGATTCCATCGCCGCCGACGAGCGGGCCGATGAGCTGGCAACTGCGAAAGGCGAAAAAGAAGCGGCTCTTCAGCAGATCACCGGCGAACGCGACCAGCTGGCCAAGCGGCTTGCCGACGATGAAAAGGCTTACCAGGTGCTGCAGGCCGACTACACTGCGTTGCGCGCCGAGCATAGCCGTTCTCTTCTGCACACGGCAAGCGTGGAATCGGATCTTACGAATCTGCGCGCAGCGAGCCAGGATCAGGAACGCCGTCTCAAAGACGAGGATCAATATCTGACCTCGGACCGCGATATCCGCGAGCTGATGGGAGCGCGGAAGCTTTATATCGCCGATGTTTTCGATGTGGATAGCGGCAGCCACACCCGCAAGCCTTTCGGCCGCGTTTTTTACACCCAGAACAAATCTCTGGTGTTCTATGCATTCGACCTCGATCATCAGCCGGGAGTCAAGAATGCGAGCGTCTTCCAGGTTTGGGGGCAGCGCGACCAGGAAGCGAACAGCGCCGCGCACGCCATGAATCTGGGCATCCTGTATATGGACAGCGAATCGAACCGCCGCTGGGTGCTGCGCTCGGACGATCCAAAACAACTCGACGAGATCGATGCCGTCTTTGTTACGGTTGAGCCCCATGGCGGCAGCCAGAAGCCGACCGGCAAGCCGCTGCTTTACGCGTTGCTGCGCAAGGAAGCAAATCACCCATAGAAAAGAAGCAAATCACCCGTAAGGACCGCTACTTCCAGCCGCGATTGGGAACGATGCCGGCGCCTTCCTTGATGGTATAAAGCCGGTCGGCCTTCAGCCCGCTGAAGGTTTGCTTTCGCCCGTTGGGCCAGCGAACGGTTACGTCGGCTGCCGTGGCTGCGCCCAGGCCGAAGTGAAGGCGAAAGTCGTTGCAGGATAGAAAGCTCGATTGACTCTGCTGTTCCTTCATCTGCTTCAACCCGTCGGCCGTAACTTCAATTCGCGCGCCGATTGCGCTGCGATTGGAGGCCGTGCCCTCAGGCCGGATCTTGATCCAGTGATTTTGCCCGGAGACGTCGTTGCGGAACAGCGACGGTGCCTCGCCCAGATTCACCACCAGCATATCGATGTCGCCGTCGTTGTCGAAGTCGCCATAGGCCACGCCCCGGCTTGAATGCGGCTCAAGGATCGCAGGGCCGGCCTCATCGAATAATTCCTCAAAGTGGCCGTGGCCCAGGTTGCGGTACAGCAGCAGCGGACCCTTGTAGGGCGAATCCGGAAAGCGGCGCTCAAAGTCAGGATAAATGTGGCCTGTGGCAACCGTGATGTCCGGCCATCCATCATTGTCGAAGTCCTCGAAGCCGGTGCCCCAGCAGACAAATCGATTGTCGACCGCCAGGCCGCTCGCGCGCGTCGCATCTTCAAAGACACCTTTGCCCAGGTTGCGGTAAAGAATGGGCAAATCCCCGGCAAAGTTTGTCTTGAAGATATCCATGTGGCCTTCGCCGTTGTAGTCGCCCACAGCCAGCCCCATGCCCGCCTGCTCCTGACCATCCTCGCTGTAGCCCACGCCGCGCACGCCGCCTTCCTCGCGAAAGGTTCCATCGTGGTTGTTCATGAACAGCAGGCTCGGGCTCGAGTCGCAGGCGACATAGATATCCGGCCAGCCGTCGTCGTCAAAATCGGCGGCAACCGCGGTCAGCCCATAGTTACTGCGCGCGCTGCTGATTCCTGCCGCATCGCTGACATCGGTGAAGGTGCCGTCTCCATTGTTGCGATAGAGGCTGTGGGTGCCGAAGGGAAGTCCCCGCGGTCCGCAGTTAACCGGCACGCCCTGAAAGAAGCAGAACGACTTCTCGCCGGGACGCGGCGTCTTGGCCAGATCGAACACGGTGTAGTTGGAAACGAACAGGTCAAGGTGTCCATTCCGGTTGTAATCCAGAAAAGTGCAGCCGGTTCCCCAGCGCGTGGAGGAGCCGAGCAGACCGGCCTCGCGGGTCACATCGGTGAAGGTTCCATTTCCGTTATTGCGATAGAGGACATTCTGTCCCCAGTAGGTGAGAAACAGATCGTCGAAGCCGTCGTTGTTGTAGTCGCCGACGCATACGCCGCAAGCCCAGCCGGTCTTGGTCAGGCCCGCTTCCACCGTGACGTCGCGAAACGTGCCGTCCCGGTTGTTGCGGTAGAGTCGGTTGGTGACGCCTGGCGCCGGGGGGCTGAACGAGCTTCCGCCGAGGACCAGAATGTCGATCCAGCCATCATTGTCGTAGTCAAGAAAGGCACATCCGCAGCCAATCGATTCCAGGATGTAGTCCTTGGGGCTGGGGGAACCGTAAAGGATGGGGTGATCGACTCCGGCCTTGCGCGCTACGTTGACAAAATGTGCGTTGTACGGCAGCCCGGACCTTTTGCCCCGCGGCTGCAACGCGCCTCTGTGCGCAACCACGCCTTGCCCGAACGCCGCCGCCGCAGCCGTGCTCAGCGTGCCCGCCAGAAACGCTCGCCGTGACTGTCTCATGCAACCCCGCGCACTCTGCATCGCCGCAGTGCAATGCATCGAACGAAGAGTATCATACGCCGCATGAGCTTCCGCCTGTTTGACAATCCCCGGCTCCAGGAGGAAGCATGAACCATGTTTCAAGGTTCTGGATGAGAGATTCTCTTACGCACTTGCATCGTTTCCCATTGCCGTGGCTGGTGCGCGGCTCACTTGCAGCCGCGCTTCTGCTGGCGCCTGTTGCAATCCCGGCACGGGGCCAACAGGCGGTTGAGCTCACCGCCGCCCGCCAGGCAATGGACGCGAAGCAATACGATGCAGCCGAAAAGCTCTACCGCAAGGCGCTGGTTCACGCGCCCTCATCCGCGGCGGTGCTCACCGATCTTGCCCTCAGCCTGCAATTGCAGGGACGCTCGGCAGAGGCCATTCACTATTACTCGCTGGCGCTCAAGCAGGGCTATGTTCCGGAGACCTATGCGCTGCTGGCCCAGGAACGATGCAAGATGGGCGACCTGGATGCTCTGCATCCTATGCTCGATAGGATCTTCCGTGAGGAACGAAAGAATACTCGCGTACTCTCCGCCGTGGCGCCTTGTTTTCTTGATATCGACGAGCCGGTCGAGTCTGCAATCGTCTATCAGGCGCTTCTCGGGAGCAAGGACTACCCGGCTGATCTGGCCCTCGTGCAACTGGCCAAGTCCTATATTCGCAGCGGGCAGTTGTTTGCCGGCAAGTTGAGCAAAGCGCCCGGTTCGGAGCCATTTCTTGCGGCTCTTCGAGAAGCCTCGAGTGCCGGCTCCGCGAGAGCGCGGAGCGCATTTCCCGAGGCAGCACGAATCTCGCCGTTTTTCGCGCCCGATCTCAGCTGGGCCGAGGCCGTGGACAGATGGCAGAAGCATCCTCAGGACGCAGCCCTGCTTTATCTGTTGTCGGTGTTGAGCGGCGAACAGGGCATGCGCCAGATCGAGTTGTGCGACGAACAGTTTCCTCGCTCGCCCTACCTGCAACAGTTTCACGCCGATGTGCTGGCGGACCAGGGAAATGGCGAGCAGGCAGCGGCAGAGTATGAACAGCTTCTCCGCGAACATCCCGATCTCTCCGATCTGCGGTACAGCCTCGGCCTGCTGCGCGAGAAGCGCGAAGAGTGGCAAGCAGCCGCGGATGCATTCCGCCAGCAGCTTGCCGCTTACCCAACCGATGAGCGGGCAGCGGCCCACTTGAGCCGATGCATGATTCAGATGGAGCAGTACGGGGCAGTGCGGGATTTTCTTCAGTCTCGGGTGCGCGCGGAACACCCGCCGCAATGGGCCAGCCTGAACCTGGCCGAAGCGGAGGAAAAACTGGGCAAGCCGGAAGAAGCAGTGCGGATTCTTGTGGCAGCCGAGCATGAAGCCAATCCCGACAAGCTTGTCCACTACCGCTTGACGCATCTCTATTCCATCACCGGCCGGGCAGCCGACGCCAAGCGGGAGTATGCGCTCTTCCAGGCCGCATCCAAGAAATAGATTGCTCTTTCTCCGTTCTCCATTGGTACAAATGATCCGGTGCTCCCGTAATCCTTTACGGGGAGTGTGCGCGTACTTGCGCGCGCTCCGCAACAGGAGTTAACTTCGGGAGGCACCATGCAAAAGCAGAGAAGCGCAATGCCGGGCCGCAGACTCATGCGCGGCCTTTTCAGCGTCATTCTCCTCTTGTCGTGCTCGTTCGCACTCAGAGCACAGTCAACTTACGGAGCCATTACCGGCACCATCACAGACGCAACCGGGGCAGTGGAACCCGGCGCAACCGTCACTCTTACGAACACCGCGACAGCGGAAAAGCAAACCCAGAAGTCGGGCGATAGCGGGCTCTATTCCTTCGTGAACCTCAACCCAGGCCAGTACCGACTGACCATTGAGAAAACCGGCTTCAAGCGCATCAACCGCGAGAACGTCGTCATCCAGGTGCAGCAGACCGCGCGCGTCGACGTGACGCTGCCCATCGGCGGAACCAGCGAGACCATCACCGTCACCTCCGACGTACCGTTGCTCCAGGCCGAGACTTCGTCGCTCGGCCAGGTGGTCGAGGAGCGCAACGCCGATGAGCTTCCGCTCAATGGAAGAAACGTCTTCTCGCTCGTCGAGGTCGCGCCTTCCGTGGTCATGCAGGGCCAGGCCGGCGCAACGGCTACCGGCCAGAATCCTTTCTCGTGGGGCAACTTTCAGATCGGCGGCGCGTTCGCCAACCAGAGCGCGGAATATCTGGACGGCCAGCCGCTGAACATCGGCTACATCAACCTGCCTATCCTCATCCCCACGCAGGATTCGGTCGCCGAGTTCAAGGTCCAGACCAACAACATTGGCCCGGAGTGGGGCAAGGTCGCCGGCGGCGTGCTGAACCTGAGCACCAAGAGCGGCAGCAACACCTTCCACGGCGAGGCCTACGAGTATATCCGCAACAAGATTCTCAATGCCAACGACTTCTTCTCCAATCACGCCGGATTGGCCCGGCCGCCGTGGATTCAGAATCAGTATGGCGGCAACGCCGGAGGGAGAATTTTCAGAGACAGAACCTTCTTCTTCTATAGCTATGAGGGCTTCCGGCTGCGCTCGTCGGCCTCCTGGGTATCGACGGTCCCAACGGCCGATGTGGTATCGGCAATCAAGGGCGGCAACGATGTGAATCTCACCAACCTCATTGGGGCCAACGGCCTAACCAAGATCGTTGATCCTTGCGGTGGTGTGCTTCAAACCACTCCCAACGCCAATGGCTTGGGCGTCGGCGGGTGCGCCACCGATCCGACAACCGGCGCGCCTCTCGGCACTCCCACTCCTTTCGCCAACGATACGATTCCAGCCGCTCGCATCAATCAGACAGCCAAGGCGCTGATCGACTTGTGGCCGGCTGCGACAACTGCCGACCAGCTGAATAATTACACCTCGAGTTACTCGCTCGGCGGCAATCAGAACCAGAACCTCGTGCGCATCGATCAGAAGATCAACGATGCGCAGCATCTGTTTGGCCGCTTCAGCCAATGGAACAATTTGAATCAGCCCGAGGACCCGCTCGGCACCGGCCTGTGCCTGGACCGCTGCACAGAGACGATGACCTCGAAGGGCATTGCGCTGGGCTACAACTACGTCTTCACGCCGAACATGATCGGCAACCTGGACGTATCGGCGACGCGCTTCAACTACCTGCGCACGCCGAAGAACTCGGGCTTCGACTTTACGAGCATTGGCTGGAATTCGGCGTTCAACTCGGAGTTGTCGTCGTCCGAAAGGACGCCTCCGACCATCGGCGTGGTCGGCGAGTCAGACAACGTGATGGCCACCCAGGGCCAGAGTTACATTGTCGACCATGACTCGCAATACTGGATCTCGCCCACCTTGACCCTGGTCAGGGGACGGCACACCATCCAGCTGGGATTCCAGCAGGAGATCACCCTGGACGACTATGCCCAAAGCAATATCATCAGCGGCTATCTGGGGTTTGACGGCACCTATACCGGAAATCCAGGTTTCGGATTTGCGGACTATGTGCTGGGATGGGCAACCAACCCCGAGCAGGTCGGCAACCACTTTTACGGCACCGCTGTAATTCCCAACCTGGTCGCTGGAAAACAGAAGCTCACCGCCGGCTTTGCCAACGACACCTATCACGCAAGCAGCAAGCTGACACTCAACCTCGGCCTTCGCTATGAGTACCAGAGTCCGTGGTCGGAGCGGCACAATCGCCAGTCGTACTTCGATCCGACCGCTGTTGATCCGCTTGCCTCCCAGGCAATCGGCACGGCAGGAGGGCCCACCACCGCGGTGCTCGGCGCAGTGCGGCTGGTGGACAGCTCCACGCGCAGCAGCCGCTACAACCTGGATGAAAACAGGATCGGGATTGCGCCACGCGTCGGTTTCGCCTACAGCCTGGACACCAAGACTGTGGTGCGCGGCGGCTATGGACTGTTCTGGATTCCGCTCGATGCCAGCTGGGCGACCAATCCTCTCAACGACCCGGCGAACTCCATTCAAACCGAGTACACGGGGAACAACGGAAATCCGGACCTTCCCACCAACACAATTACCACGCCGTGGATCAACTTTGTCGAGCCTCCCGGAGCCAGCGTGGACAGCAAGACGGGTTTGCCGCAGATTGCCCTTGATGAGGAAGGCGCGTCGAGCCCCACATTCGAGAACCCGAATTACGGCTACGGCTATATGCAACAGTGGAACTTCGACATCCAGCGCACTCTGTGGGGCGGATGGTTTGCCGACGTGGCCTATGCTGCCAACAAGGGAACGCATCTGCCGGCGTATAACCAGCAGGTGGACCAACTGGGAGACAACTACCTGGCCCAGGCGGCACAGCAAGTGGCCGCGGGCACGCCCACGCAGTGCAGCTATCCCGGTGTGACTGCGCCGGCCGGACATGCCTGCATTGCGCAGTTTGTGTCCAACCCGTTCCAGGCCAGCTCCGCGGCGGGAAGCTATTTGTCTTCGGCCACAACGACCATCGGCAACCTGCTGCTTCCCTTCCCTCAATTCAACGGCCTTCAGTATGCAGGCGCGGGAGCTTTCGGCAGCACCTACAACTCTCTCCAGGCCACGCTGCAGAAACGCTTCGCAGGCGGGGGCACGGTGCTGGCCGCTTACACCTGGGCCAAGCTGCTCAGCAACACCGACACCATCACTTCCTGGCTCGAACCCGGTGGCAAAGGGGGAATCCAGGACTGGGACAATCTGCGCGCGGAGAAGTCTATCTCCTCGCAGAACGTTCCCCAGCACATCATCGTCAGCTACGTCCTGGATCTGCCGTTCGGCAAAGACAAGCGATTCGCCAGCGACGTTTCGCCTCTGGCCAACAAGGTTATTGGTGGCTGGGGAATCGACGGCGTTACGACCTTCCAGAACGGTTTTCCGATCAACATCAGCTCGGGAGGCAATGGAGCCAACTACTACGGCGGCGGATTGCGTCCCAACGTCGTCTCCGGATGCGACAAGCGGACTTCCGGATCCGGCGCCGCCCGCGTGTTGAGCGGCCTGAACGGCGGGACCGGATGGGTCAACCCGGCCTGCTTTACCACGCCCGCGCCGTATACGTTCGGCAATGAACCGCGCGTCGACAACCTGCAGGCGTCCGGCATCGACAACTGGGACTTTGCCGCATTCAAGCACACGACCTTCGGACCCGATCAAAAATTGGGCTTTGAGTTTCGTGTAGAGCTGTTCAACACCTTTAACCGCGTGCAGTTCATCCCTCCATCCAACACAACCGGCTCTTCCAACTTCGGTGTCATCTCCGGACAGGGCCAGATGAACACCCCACGGCTTGTGCAGTTTGCAGGGAAGTTCGTGTTCTAGAGCAGTTTTCCAATTCATGTGACCCGTTTGGTTGCGTGCAAGGTGGCCTTTTCTCAGGGAAAAGGCCACTTTCATCCTGCTTTCGGAGTACAGCAATTGGAGAACGGCTATAACCCCGGCGCAGAGTGAGAGTGCGGCCCTATCGGTTGTACTCTCACTCTCGCACCCAAAAGGACCTGTTGCACTCGCAAGTTGTGCTTCGCCAAAACTCCATTCGGGTCTGAGAAAAATAGATTTGGTTTTGAACTCGCGAAAAATATTGAAGAGAAATTTCCAGCGCGAATGGGGAGACTCGCTGACTCACCGGGACTGCAAAGCCTGGCGCTGGTCAAAGACAGTCAGGGCGGGCAGGGCATTGTGCTTGTCGTCGAACAGCGCCCGTCCTGCGATTGACCCGTCAGCCACTGCCGGCTCCCACCAAAATACGCCGCGGCCCAGGCCTCCCGGAGTGGAGCGCACGGCTGCATCTACGGCCTGGAGGAACTCCTTCTGCCCCTCAGGACTTTCGGGAAAATCTGCCTTTTTACCGACAAAGTCGCCGGGGGTCCAATTGTAGGCCGTCTCTACCACGATGATCGGTTTTCTATACCGGAACGAAAGGTCGTGCAGGGTTTGGCGAAGGGCGGCGATGCTGCCATGCCACTTGGGGTAGTAGGACAGGCCGATCACATCGTAGGAAAGATTGTAGGAGTTGAGTTTGTCAAAGAACCAGATCGCTCCTTTCGGATCGCCGCTGCGTTCGATGTGGATCATGATTGCGATTCTGTGCCCGCTGCCGCGTCCCTCATCCACGCCGCGAATCGCGGCCTTGAGGAGATCGGCGAAGTTATCCCAGTTGTCGGGGAGTTTGCCGTCCGGCCAATCCATGCCGCCGGTGATCTCGTTGCCGGTCTGCACCATGTCAGGCAGCACGCCGGCATCGCGAAAGGCGGCGATGGTATCGCGGGTGTAAGTGAAGATCTGCTCGGCAAGCTGCCTGTGTTTGAGCCCCTTCCAGGCCTGGGGCGTAAATTGCTTTCCCGGATCGGCCCAGGTGTCGGAATAATGAAAATCGAGCAGCAGGCGAAAACCCTGCGCTTTGGCGCGCTTGGCCAGCGCAAGCGTGTAGGCCAGGTCGTTGGGCAGTTTATCGGCACTGGCGTCAGGATCGTGAAAGATACGCAGCCGAACCCAGTTGAAGTGGTGTTCCCTGAGAATGGTCAGCGCATCCTTGGGTTGGCCATTCTCTTTGAAAACAATGCCCTGCTGTTCTGCACTGGCGAGGAAAGACACGTCCGCACCGACTGCGAACTGCTGGGTGTTGGGCTGTGCGTCGGCACCGCCTGCGAGAGCCGCGACAAGAGCAAGAAAGCAAAGAGCAGAAACATTCGCCCACGAACGGCATCGCCTGGTCATGGTTGGGTCCCTTCCGAGGCGGGAAGCTGGTCGGCGTTGGCCTGTACCCGCTTATTCATCTGCCTGTAGAGCTCCCTTACCTGCTGCTGTGCGCTGCGAACCGTTTCAAAGAGCGCGGTCTCCTTCTGCGCTTCTTCGTCGCGATGCAGAGCCTTGAGCGCGCGGGCATAGTGGTAATGCGCTTCAGCGTTCAGCGGGTCCTCCCCGACCGCGTCTGACAGATAACGCAGCGCCTGTTGCGGCTTGCCCTGTTCAAGCAGGATGCGGCTGATGCCCATCTGCGCCTCGACTTCCTTTGGGTTCAGAGCATAGGCGCGCTCATAGTGCGCGAGGGCAACTCCAGGTTGGGCTTGCAAGGCGGCAATGCGGCCCAGTGCGCATTCAATCCGCGCACTTTCGCCATCCTGACGAAGCGCTGTTTCCAGTTCCAGGCGGCCGTTGGTTTGGGCGGGACCATCCCGCGGGGCGGCTTCCAGAATCGCTTCGCCGAGTTCGAAGTGCGCTCCCGGCAGCGAGGGATCGATTTCGATCGCCCGGCGATAGTGTTCGGCAGCTGCTACCAAGTCGCCCGCGTTGACCAGGTGCTCTGCAATCACCTGTTGCATGCGTGCAGAGTTGGGAGCGAGGAGTGCCAGCTTGTTCATGGTCTCGTCTGCCATCTCTTCGTAAACGTGCTGGGCAAAGAACAGGATGTCAATGTTCTCAGGATGCAGCGCAACCAGTTCGCGGACAACCGGCAGAGCCTTGTCGAGATCACCGCGTTGGTAGTAGAGGTCACCCAGCTCGACGCCAACCTCCAGACGCAGTTGAGTATCCTTGATAGGCGCAGACGCAAGCCGCGCGAAAGCAGCTTCAAGATGCGCGCCGGCCGCGGGGTCGCCCATCCGCTTTTCGCAGATGCCCAGCAGGCCTTCCGCATGCAAGAGCGAAGGCTTGGTGGCGAGAGCCTTGCGAAGATCCTCGCGCGCTGAACCGCAATCGCCGCGCATCCATTCCGCAGCGCCCAGGTCCGCTCGGGCATCCGCATTGTCTGGTTCAAGAGCAAGCGCGGCGTGAAACGCACGTTCGGCGTCATTGGCGCGGCCTGCAGCGAGCGCAGTCTCACCCGCGCGCAGTTCATCGCGCACAGCAGAGGCATTCACCTGGGCGGACGCGCATGGATCGAGCACCACGGGCATAAGCAGCGCAATCATGCACGTTTGCCTGGAAAAGTAGATGCGAAAATTCGCTGGTACTTCCATATTGCCTGTTGCCTCGTGAGGCCGCGCGACCTGCCAGCCAGCACAATTCTACTGAATGCGCCAAAACAGCCTGTCAATTATTGAGAGCCCGGCAAGGAGGCCGAGGCTTCCAACACCGGGCTCTGTGTTTGATCGGTCGCGGTTGCAAGCACCTGCAATCAGAAGGTGATTCGCGCCCCCAGCTGCAACTGGCGACTGGTATTTGCGGAGGTGATGGTACCCGCGCCACCAGCCCCGATTCCTGCGCTTGGCTGGCCGAAGTTGGAGTTGTTGAGCGCATCGAAGGCATCGGCGCGAATCTCCATGTGCAGGCCCGTCTCGGGAATCCAGAAGGTCTTGCCGAGGCTGAAGTCCACGTCACGCCAGTGGGGTCCGCGGAGAATGTTGCGGCCTGCGTTGCCGAAGGTGTTATTGGCAGGGACGGTGAACGCCGCGGTGTTGAACCAGTCGCTGATGGTGGGATTGGACTGCTTCGGACTTACCCCGGGCACCAGGTTGGGCAGCCACGAGAAGCCGCAGTAGCACTGGCTGGCCTGCGAGTTGCTTTCGTCCGCGCTGCCCACGATCGGCGTAAAGGCAATGCCGGAGTGCGCCTGGAAGACTCCCGTAAGCCGCCAGCCGCCGAGGATCTGATCGGCAGCGCCTTTGAGGGCAAAGTCGCGTCCTTTACCAAAGGGCAGCTCCCAGGTGGCGTAGCCGTTTAGAGTCTGCGGCACATCCAGTTGCGATGTACCGTAGTTTGCGGCCGGGTCCAAAGCGTTCTGCCACACATCGATCGACTCGTTGTGGCCGTTGCTGGTGCCCGTGTCCAGGGTTTTAGACCACGCGTAATTGACCATGAAGGCAATTCCGTGAGCCATGCGCTTATTCACGCGCACCTGGAGGGCATTGTAGTTGGACTCCCCGTCGAAGATGGCGCCGTAGATGTACTTGTACTGCGGATAGGGCTCCGCGGCAGCACCCTGGCTGAGTTCACTCTCCGGCACCTGGTCGGTGTCGCGGTTGAAGTTCAGGTGCGTGCCCTTGGTGTACACGTAACTCGCATCAATCAGGATCTGCTGTGGCAGCTGATGCTGAATCGACAGCATTGCTTCCTGGTAGTATTCGGTCGGCATCTTGGCAGGGTAATAGTAGACGCCCTGGCCGTTGTACTTCGAGTTGCTGAAGCTGGACTGGCTGGGGTAGATGACGGAGCCGGCGGGCGGGCCGGTCTGGAGCGTCCATGGCGTCGGGTAGTAGCTGATGCCGGTGGTGAAGTTCGACGAATAGCCGTTCGAGCCCTGGGGATTGAGGCCCAGACCCAGCGCGCCGTCCGAATACGACTCGGCCGAGCGAAAGGCGTCAAAGATCCCGAAACTGCTGCGAATCGCCCAGTTCGGCGCAGGAGAGAAGGAAAGTCCAATGCGCGGGTCCCATTCATTCACCCCATCCTCAATGGAGTTTCTGCCCTGCTGGCCACCATAGATCATGGCGCCCGGGGTATTCGTTGCGCTGTTGATCAGGTCCGGATCGAAGCTGCCAAAGCGGTCAAGCACCTCTCCCCAGCCGGACTGGTATTGGTAGCGCAGGCCCAGGTTCAAAGTCAGGTTGGGCAGCACCTTGAAGTCGTCCTGGAAGAAGCCGGCCAGGTTCCACATCCGCGCGCCCGTTTCATCGTAGTCGTAGACATACCAGCCATAGACCTGGCCGAGAAGAAAATCCGCGTAGGGCGAACCGGTGGGTGCAATTGGGGGATTGCAGCCTTGTTGGACAGTGCAACCGGAGGTGTTGGGATAGTTGCTGCCTGAGTAGTACTGAGCTGTCCCAATGCCATTGAACTGAAAGTTGCCGGAGCTCACATCGCCCCAGTTGGTGTAGTTCTGGTAGCTCTTGTCGAGCTCGCCGCCCAGCTTGATGGTGTGGCGGCCGCGGATGAGGGTGAGGATGTCGCCCTCGACAAAGGCGCCGTCCGCGAGTACCGCATGAACGCCGCCGCCGATGCCGATCTGCCCCGCGCCATCGCCGCCATTGACGGTCAGGTCGGGAAAGATGTTGCCGGGCGCATTTGCTCCATAAGCGGGTTCGATGCCGAGCGTTGTCGGATAGCCCTGACCATAGGTGGCAGGAATGTACTTGTCCAGTTCACGCACGGCGCCAAAGCGCGCTTCGTTCAGCATAGTGGGGCTGATGGTCCAGGTTTCGGTGATCTGCGCATCCTGGTTCAGGTTCCGCGGAGCCCTGGTGCAGTCAAATCCCAGCGGGCAAAGCGCGTCAATGCTGTTGATGAGCGAGATCGGGTACTCGAGAATGGACCCGGAGAGTTTGTGGTTGGTCGAGATGTTGTAATCGATCTTGCCTGCATACCAGTAAGAGCTGCTGGGTTCTGTCACCACCACCTTGTAGTTGTTGTAGGTATTGATGGCGTCAGAGGGGTTCGTGGCGGCGGAGCCTGCGGGAACCGAATTCGGCTCTGGAAAATACTTCTGAATGGCCTGGGCAACTGGATCAAAGCCGCTCGTGATCTTGTTGTTGGGGAACTGCGTGCCGCGGTAGCACCACGGCGTGCCATTGTAGGAGCCGCACGAGGTCGAGCTGGGATCGTAGATTGGATTCGCCAGCGCGGAGAAATCGCCGCTCTTCATTGCGTCCGTGGGAACGGTGGTGGTTTCAACGAACGACGAATGATTGGGATTCGTCTGAAAAGTAAAATAGAAGAACAGCTTGTCTCTCTTGATAGGGCCGCCCACGCTACCGCCAAACTCGTTCCAGCGCAACGGGGTCTTCTCTCCGGCGGGGGTGAAATAGTTGAGCGCATCAAACGCGTCGTTCTGGATGAACTCGAAGCCGCTCCCGTGCCACTTGTTGGCGCCGCTCTTGAGGATCACGTTGAAGGCCGCCGCGCCTGTTCCGTACTGCGCCCCGAAGTTGCCCAGAACCGCCGAAACCTCAGAGATTGCATCCACCGGGGGATAATTGTCGCTCGCATTCACGTCGCGCGGCTGAGTCGCGTCGGAGCCTTCAATCAGCCAGCTGCCCATGTAGCCCTGGGTGCCGTTGATGCCCACGCCCTGGCCCGACGCATCCTGGCTGCCGCCGCCGCCGGGATTGACGCCGGGCAGCTCGTTGGTCAGCTCGTTGTACCAGACACCGCCCACCGTGGGAGCATCCTCGACGGACTTGGCATCGAAGATCACATGCGAATCGGAGCTTTCCGTCTCCAGTTGCGGCGCCTCGGCGGTCACCGTAATCTGCTCCGACGCCGTGCCCACGGTGAGCGTGACGTTGATCGCGGTGGTTTCCACCTGCAAGACCACGCCCTTGCGGAGATAGTCCTTGAAGCCCGCCGCCGACACGGAGATCGTGTATTCGCCTGGCAGCAACGAAGGCACGTCGTAGATTCCGCTTCCATTGGTGGTAACCCTGGTCACTACGCCGGTGAGCACGTCCGTGATGGCGACCGTGGCATTGACAACGGCCGCGCCCGACGGATCGACTACGGATCCTTTGACCTCCCCGGTATTGGTGTTCTGTCCCCAGATGCGATGCGCGGGAAGCATCAAAAGCGATACGATCGTGAACGCGCCCAAGAGCCAGTTGCGGTTACTTCTCATTGTCTATCCTCCCCAAAAGTGCTCGTTTCCCGTGAGCGCGCGAACCATTCAACTGGCAGATGCATGTCTGTCTGCCGGTCCTGAGGCTGGCCCCAGAACCCAAATCTACGACCCGCACTCTATCTGTTCTCTGCACTAACGTGCAAATGTACGCGCTCGAACAAACGGTGCGAATCCGACGAAAGTCGGATCGATGCGATTTTTTCGGTTTGCAGGCAGGCTATGGCCGGGGCTTTCACGTGGTGAGGATCACGCTGCGAGAGTCATGTCCGCACAAATCCGCCCGGTTGAGCGAAAAATGGCGCTAACGGCCCCTGCCTGCGAGGTCAACTTGCAAGTTGCAGCAGAATGCTCTTGATGGCAGGTATTCAGCGCTGCAGCGGCAGCCGCGCTTCCATGCGCGCACCCTTGCCCGGGACGCTCGTCAAGTGGAACTTCCCTCCCGATCTCTCCACTCTTTCCCTCATGCCCTTGAGCCCGAAATGACGGCCATTCTGGCTCTCCATCTGGCCGAGATCGAAGCCGCAGCCATCGTCTGCCACGGATAGGCTCAACTCGCGGCCACTGCACGCCAGGGTAACCGAAACGTGGGTGGGGCTGCCGTGCAGGGCAGCGTTGTAGACTGCCTCCCGCGCCACCATCAGCAGGTCGTGCGCCAGGGGATGGCTCACCGTGCCGGGAGTCCCGGTGATGCTGCAGGTGACCGGGAAATTGAACTCCGCGCTTGCCTTGCCGGCCATGCTCTGGAGCTTCTCGCCCAGGTCGTTTGTATCGCTGTCTGGCTGGCGAAGATTCCATACGGCATCGCGCGCTTCGTTGATGGTGGTGCGCAGTTGCAGGCGCGCGATGTCCATCAGGCCGTCGTCCGCGCTGTCTACCGGAAGCTCCATCGAGATGGCCTCCAGCAAGGCGGATACTCCTGTGCACCCTTGAATCACGGTGTCATGCATCTCGCGCGCAAGCCGGCTTCGTTCTCCCAGAACGGCCTCGAAGCGGGTCCGCACCTGGCGTACACGGTATTGGTAAGCAACAAAGATGAGCAGCCCGGCGAGCATTGCACATGCGGCGATGAACCACCACGTGCGATAGAAGAACGGCCGCTGCACAATCTCGATGGAGGCCTCGGTCGCCGCCTCTGGATCGCCGGCTTCAAAGGTGCGCACACGGAAAAGATAGGTCCCCGAAGGCAGGTTGGTATAGTCGGCGGTGCGGTCCGTGGTGGCCGCACTCCAGTCCCGGTCAAACCCGCTGAGCCTATAGCGAAAGCGCAAGCCGGCCTGCGAGCGAAGCTGAATGGGCGAGAAGGCGAACTCAAGACGGCTGTTGCCTGGCTGTAAAACAATGGGAGCCGTCAAGGAGACCGACCGGCCGTCTGCCTGAACAGTCTTGATGCGCAGCGGCGGCGGCGGCGCGTGGTGCTCAATGGGATAAATGTGAATCGCGCCGCGATTGCTGGGAAACCATACATCGCCCTGGGGGGTAATGGAACCTGCGGGCTTTGTTCCGCCATAGATCTCGGTGTTGGCGGCCATCTCGGAGATGGGGTAGAACGTGAGCGCAAAATGGCGCACAGGCAGCTCTGCCTGCGCGTCCAATTCATGCCGGTTCAACAGCGAAATGCCGTTGGGGCCGCTCATCCACATGTGCCCCGCGCTGTCCTCGAGGATCTCGTAGATCGCGTTGCTGGCCAGCCCGTCGTCAGTGGTGAAGTGGGCGATGCGCCCGTCGCGCAGGCGGAACAGGCCGTTGTTGCGGGTGCCGAACCACAGGCCGCCGTCGGGGTCTTCGTGGATGGCCCAGACCTTCATTTGCGCCAATGCCGCGGTTGCCACGTCCTTGATGAAAGCTCCGTGATGCATGTGGCTAAGGCCGCGTTCCGTGCCTACCCACAGATCGCCGTGCCTGTCCTCGAGCAGGGACCGGATGCTTAGATGGGGAAGCTCGTCCTTCTCCCGATAATTAACGATGCGCGGATGCTCGCCGTCGCCCACCAAGTGACTCAGTCCGCCGTCGGTGGCAACCCAGATGCTGCGGTCCCTGTCCTGCGCGATGGCGC
>Ga0182030_10002996_pt1 | contig 36035 bp, 33 predicted proteins | sample 812S3MmetaG_FD_121299 | JGI IMG/M metagenome (GOLD analysis project Ga0182030, IMG submission 121299) | Permafrost microbial communities from Stordalen Mire, Sweden - 812S3M metaG (Illumina Assembly) | ecosystem: Environmental > Terrestrial > Soil > Wetlands > Permafrost | place: Sweden...
CTCTGCGGGCCCGCACGCCAAACAGCGCACACGCTGTCCCCTGGGCTGGGATGCGTCCGTCCAGCCCTCGGCACCCTTCTGCACCATTCCCCCGCAACTACTGCACGGGGCGCCGTTGCGCGCGAACGCCGTCTTGGACCAGGCCATCGTGGTATCTCCTGCGCTCGACGTGTGAAGTGAACTTCCCCTTCTTCGCCCAGAATAAGCGAAGCGCGTGGCGTTATTACCATCCCACGAGACGACACTGATGATATGACGGCCCCTGGTAACCAGCTCGCACCACGCCCACGTGTGATCAATGTCGTTGAGCGCAATGGATTTGTATTTTGTGACTTGCGGCCAAGGTTTGGGGGATTGCGTTCCTTAATGCTCCCAATATCTGTCATGTCGAGGGCTCGACGTGACACATCTGCAACCTTCCACTTAAGACTGACTCATTGGATCCCGGGACGAACTTCCTCGTGAATCGGGTGCCATGCGACTACTTGCACGCGGGCATCAACCGAACCTCAGCGACACGAGACGACGAGACGACGACAGGCACGCTCTTGGGCATCGTGATTTGATTCGAGCGAATCGAATACACGCCAACGGGCTCAACCCAAGCAATCCTCTGCTCGCCATAGATCTCCCACTGGGCGACGACCTTTGAATCTTTGGTTAGCGTGATACGTGAGGCCAGATGTTCGTAAGTCGCCTCCGTCGCTATCGTCGCGCAAGGACCCGCGACAATGTCTACGATCCCCGTCGTTGAACTACGGCTAGACCCCGAGCCCCCTTCGTTGGTCGACCCCAGAGGCACGATCCCATGAGGTTCACCAGAGGCCGTTGCAAGTGGGATACCAATTTGCAAGCCACCGACGACGAGCGCTGCGACGGCGACCACAATCGCCACGACTTTGCTCGAGGTGGCTCGTCTCGATTGAAGATTCTCCGTGAGCATGGTCACCACCTCATCTCCCAAGAAACAACTCGATTGTCGCCATCATTCCACGCGCCACTCTGGATTGCCCGGTCGCCACTGCTCAAGCCATTATCGGGGCCCGACGTGACAGGTCCGGCGCTTGACGGCCCCTGAGTTACCTTGAAAGAGACTCGTCTTTAACTTTTGTCGCATACATCAGCCGCAGTTCGAGCGCGATCACGCCTTCACCTTACGTACCGCGAACAGAGATAGCGCGGCCAATAGCGCGGCCGCAATGAGGTAGAAACCTCCTTCGAGGAATTGCAGAGTCCAGAATTGATTTCCTGGTATGTACAGCAGAATGCGGGTGACACCCAACTGCTTGGCGCAAAAGGATTCGGTGAGCGACGGAGTCTCGGAAGCTTGGCAGCGATTCATGTTGGTCGTCAAACGGTTCATGAGGGAGTGGCTCGGAACGGTCTTCTCCGTCTCTGGTTCAAACCCGGTCCAAAGGGGCCACGAATTCGCGGGTGCACCACCCGTCGAGTAGAAACCACTCGACGAGCCCTTGCCCAGTTGAGTACTCTGCATCACAGCGACTGCGGGTGACCCGAGATTGGGGAGGACTTCGGTGGTGAAGCCCAGAAAGATTGCCGCGAAGAGAACGATCGCCACCGCGAGGGACCAGCCGGGTCGGCGAATCCAGAGTCCGATGACGACGGCGAGCGCGAAGCAGAAGATCCCGCAAGCTGCTTCGACGAAACCCGAGATGGCAAAGACCTTCTGGGTGATTCGCGCCGCGTCGTGCGATGCGCCTACCCACCACGAGAACAACCAGCACAGTGGCGCAAGAATGACCACGAGTAACACGACGCTTCCGAGGTACTTGTTCGTGAGCCACCGGACACGAGAGCCCGACTGGGTCCAGGCCAGACGAATCGTCTTTTGCTCGATCTCGTGAGCCACGGCGTTGACGCCGAGGATCAAGCCGAAGAGTGGGGCGAACGCTATGCCAATGCCGAGGACTACCTCGTTCAACTTCCCACTGCTGGAGACGGAAGACCACAGACTTTGGCAGTCTTTGAGGTTGCTCGCGGTGAGTCCGCCGGGGTTGCCCTTACAGGGCGCGGAGAGAAACTCACGCCACAGCGTCTGCTCGTGGAGGCCCATGATCAGCGTCCATACCGATACGACAATGGCGAGAAGGAAGAACGCAGCCGCGATGGAGCGCTGCTGGCGCCACACGACCCACATCAGCGTGCACCGTCTTCGGTCTCATCGACGTCACGACCATCCCCATGGGGTGAACCTGCTCGCAGGTAGGCCAAGACAATCTCCTCCAGGGTTGGTCGATCGACGCGCCAACGATCGTCATTGAAGGGAAGTTCCACCCGCACAAGGAGCGATCGACCCCGGGCGTTGTGCTGCTCGTGAATGACTGTGATGCCCGGTGGTAGCGCCAGATCACGGTCGTCGACAATCGAGAGAATTCGGTGAGTCTCGACTATGTACTCCGTGTCGTCCGATAAGACCACCCGAGTGTGCGCGAGTACCACGACGTAGTCGCAGATGGCGGCGACATCGCTCAGCGCGTGAGTGGAGAGCACCACGCTCGATTCGCTGTCGGCGACTTGGCGCATGAGCAGACGGAGCAGGTCCTCGCGCGCTACCGGATCAAGCGCTGCGCCGGGCTCGTCGAGGAGCAGGAGCTCCGGCTGTTTCGACAGACAAAGCGTGAGCGCCACTTGCGCTTGCTGGCCACCTGAGAGATCGCTCACGCGCGAGCGTAAAGGAATGTCGAGGCGTGCGAGATGGTTCTTTGCGACGTCCATATTCCACGTCGGATTGTTCATTTCGCCGAAGCGGAGCATCTCGACGACGCGGAAACCCTTATAGAGCGGACGGTCCTGATCCAGGTAGCCGACTCGTTCGCGCAGATCGTCGGTTCCCGGCGACGGCGAGCGCCCGAGGACTCGTAACGTTCCGACGCTCGGTTGTGACAAACCCGCTGCCATCCGGAGCAGCGTCGACTTTCCCGATCCGTTCGGACCAACGAGGGCGGCCACTCTCCCTTTGGGAATTGTGAGGGTGCAGTCCTGTAGTCCCCAGGTGCGCCGGTAACGTTTGCCAAGGTTTACCGCTTCGAGCACGGAGATGCCTTCGATCACGAGCGCACGGTGCCGTCTTGACGGAGCACGGTACGCATGAGCTCACGGATCGTCTCTTCGTCTATCCCGGCGCGACGAGCGTCGATAACCCAGTCGCGAAGTGCTTGCTCCAGAGAGGCACGTTCCGTCACGTTTAGCGTAGCTCGCTTGCGCGATGTGATGAAGGTGCCCAGACCGGCTCGACCTTCGGCGATCCCCTGATGCTCGAGTTCCCGGTAGGCCCGATGCACTGTATTGGGATTGATCGTGATTTGAGTGACGACTTCACGCACCGATGGGAGCTGGTCCCCATCTCGCAAGAGACCGGTGCGTACGGCGAGACGAACCTGGTCTACGAGTTGCCGATAGGGCGCTAGACCGCTTTGAGAGTCGAGTCGAAACGTGAGGGATGGGTACTGTTCCATGTACTAGTACACTAACACAGTTACTGCTGGAATCATGCGGGGATCTCGAAGAGGAACGGGTAACGAGTGATATTTGGGCCGTACTTGTCGGTTCTACTCGGAGACTCGACGCCCTAAGTCTGCTACCAAACACTGGCGACTCATTCCACGCTCACGACCGCACGCGGAAATCCCGCATATCTAAGTTCTCTAACCACTGCTTGCTACAGAATTAGTATTGTGACATTATCTAACTATGATGGTAGATAAACAGAGTAAAGAAGTAGTCCCTTACGAGCCTTCTGAACTCGCGATCATCTTTCGTCTCGATCCGCGTTCTGGCGTGCCCACTTACCTGCAACTTGTTCATCAGGTGGAGCATTCTGTACGACTCGGCTATCTCGTTCAGGGAGACCAATTGCCACGAGTGAAGGACGTAGTTTCATCCCTCACGATCAATCCAAATACTGTGTTGAAGGCCTATAGGTGTCTTGAGCAAAAGGGTCTTATTTCCGCTCGCCCTGGCCAAGGCACCTTCGTTCGCGCTTCAGTCAAAACGATTGCCGCTGAGGACTTGAATTCACTCCGACACAGCTTGATCATTGGCTGGCTTCAAGAAGCCGCTGCATTCGAGCTCGACGAGGAGCAAACAGTCGGCATTTTTATGAGCGCTATGCGAGACTCCTTTGAGATTTCTAGAAACAGCGAAGAATTCCACTCTGGGCGCGCGATCGATAGCAAACGGAATGAAACTGCATGAGCGTGATCGAGAGTTTCGGACTGGGAGTCTCGTATGGGACCACTTCGGCTGTTCGCGATTGCACCTTGAATGTGCCGACGGGTCGAATAGTCGCACTTGTGGGGTCCAACGGCGCTGGGAAAACAACCTTGCTTCATTGCTTGGTTGGGCTTTGCAAGCCAACCGTCGGCGAGATCACCGTTCTTGACGGAACTGTGCCGGGCTCGATTCAGGCGCGGGAACGAATCGCGTTTGTCGCTCAGGACGCTCTGCTTTATCGTCACCTGTCGGTGCGATCAGTGCTCACTGTCGCCGGCAACCTCAATTCGCGATTCGAAGTAGAAGAGGCAAAGGCGAGGTTAAGCACCCTCGACATCCGACTGGATCACAAGGTGGGCAAATTATCGGGTGGCCAGCAAGCGCAACTTGCTCTGACGTTGGCACTTGCTCGCCACCCCGAACTCCTCGTACTTGATGAGCCTCTCGCCAGGCTCGATCCGGTAGCGCGTGACGACGTCATGTCGTTAATCATGAGTTCTGTGGCCGAAGGGGGGCTCTCGGTTGTGTTTTCTTCGCACGTGGTCTCCGAGCTGGAACGCGTCGCGGACTACCTAATCCTTCTCGCCGCTGGACGAGTGCAAATGGCGGACGAGATAGACCGGCTGTTGGCAGAGCACATGGTGATCACCGTACCGACTGATCATGTCGATGACGTCGTTGAGCGGTTTCCAGTGATCGCAATCCAGCGGTCCACTCGGCGCACACAATTGCTCGTGCGCGTCAATGGATCGACAGAACTCCCGACCGGATGGGAGCGTAACGAGCCCTCCCTTGACGAATTGGTACTGGCCTATCTTCGTGATCCATCCGCCACAGCCTTATCGGGTCCGCTAGCAATGGCGTCAATTGAGAATTCGAGACCAACGAGATGACGACACTGACCACTCAGCGGCCCAGCATCTCACCTGACTTGAGCCAGCGCCGCTCCATTGGACGGGCGATCAAGACGACCTGGATTCAACATCGCGCCGCGCTGATAAGTTTCGTAGGCATTTTTGTTGCCATCGTGACTGCGATTGCTGTCTGCCAGATTTACACGCACGGCAGTTACGCAAGCTACGTGAATCACGGATGTGTCGCACGCCCCATTAACCATGTGCCATGTGGAGACCTCGATAACACTCTCCAAAATATGAATGACGTCTTTACGGGGCTGCTTATCGTTTTGGGGGTGCTACCGATTCTCGTTGGCGCCTTCGTCGGGGCGCCCTTACTGTCGAATGAATTTGAATCGGGAACCTTTCGTTTTACTTGGACCCAGGGGATGGGTAGGACTCGATGCTTTCTCACAACCTTCGCCGTCCTCGCCCTCTTTTTCACGATCATCACTTTGGTCATCGGAATCCTGTTTGGAAATTGGTACTCCCATCCATTCGAAGTAACGGGAGCCGACAGCCATTGGCAGGGCGGTCTCTTCGATACAACCGGGTGGATGCTTGCCGCCTGGTCTCTGTTCGCCCTTGCGTGTGGCAGTTTCCTTGGAGCGATAACCAAAAGAACCGTGTCCGCGATTGCTGCAACGGCATTCGTGGTTGCTGGCCTACTTGGCGCCGCGTACGAAGTTCTTCCCCATCTTTTGAAATTTTGGACGCTTTCATCGTCAAAAATACCCGCTAGTGGCCTCAACTACGGATCATTAAGCGGAGGTCAGTTGGTAGCGGGACTTAATGGTAGGTGGGCCGTAGGCGGCTATCTCACTGGGCCGAAGGGGCAAGTGCTGAGAGGTGTCTCCGCAAACAAAATCTTTGACAGGGCGATGAATCGAGGGAGCGTTGGTGCGGCTCGGTGGCTTTCCAATCATCACTACACGTTGTGGGCAACGTATCAGCCAAGTAGCCACTTCTGGGTCTTCCAGAACGTCGAAGTCGTTGTCGTTTTGGGCTTAGCCGCATTGCTGATAGCGGGCACCGTTCGACGAATTGGCCGCAGCTGACGGCGAATGACGCAATGCAATATCAATGTGCATCGTGTCTCGTTGGTCTGGAGTCGATAGCGACATCGCTTCGCAGAACGCAGATAGTGGACTCGCTATGCGAGAATGACCTCTTCACGAGTTCGATGTCGTGTCGGGGACCCGACGTGACATTAGGTCTGCAACCAGACATTGGCGACTCACTCAGTAAGCGGTGCGATCACGTCTGTTCTGGCACTAGGACTTGAGTAACGGCGCTTCTCGGTTCGGGAGTTGAGTCCACCCTTCTGACTGGAATAGGTGAATCATTGGCGCGTTCGCTACGTCCGTGTCGCAAAAAATTCGATAGGCGCCACTGTCCATCAGGGTTCGAGTGGCTTCGCGCAGGAGAACACGGCCGTAGCCATGACCCCGAAAGGCTGGAAGTACACCGATATGAAAAATAGTCCCGAGCGGGCGGCCACCTCGAACGACATCGTCATACGTGACCGGTAGAACAAATCCAACTGCTTCGCCGCGGCAGTTCAGCATCTTCCACCAATGGGACTCGCGACTGCATCGCCACTCTGGTACGGCTGCTAAGAGATGACGAGCAGCTTCAATGGCCCCCCACGAAGCGACACGAGCTCTATCAAGTGTGTCGAGTGAAACCGCGAGCGAGGCAGCGACCACCTCCAGGAATCCCTCATCCTTTTTGGCGGACGTCCATGACATGTCAGGACACTCGATCTCGTCCGACAGTGTTAGCGCCTCAGTCCACTCGAACGGAACCTTCGAGTAAGTCGCGACGTCGTCTGAGTCAGCATCCACCCGGACAGTTTCGCATCATCTCGCTCCCGTCGGTGGCCCCACGCACTGACGCATCATTACAGTTTCGCGACGTTTGATCGTGCGAACCCGTGGCCAGTCGAGCTTTGAGTTACGTTCGTAAGCATGGGGTTATTAACTCGGAGACTCGCTCTCAGTGCTTTCGTCGCTATGGCCGTGACGCTACTAAGCGCGGGCTCGATTGACGCCGCTCACGGTGCAACATTGACCAATGAGTTGCATCCTCAGATCGTGACGAGTGTGCCCGCAACGCAGGACGTCTTTGCCTTTATCGTTAGTTCCTCCTTTAAACACTCCAATGCTGTAGAGCGATCGACTAACGGTGGTGCGAACTTTACGCCGATGGGATCGATCCCGCTTGCGCCCGCACCCTCGCCGGAAATTAATCCGATCAATCAACTCGTTTTCGCCTCCGCGCAGGTTGGCTTTGCCACTGGCGTGTACGAGTCTCACTTCTACCTGACGCGCGACGGTGGTCGTATATGGGTCAAGGAGAGCATCCCCGGAATCACCGACATTCGACAGATTGCGACTACGAAGACGTACCTTTACGCGATCGCCGCTTACTGCCCGAAGACCACTGTCAATTGCACCGACTGGCGATTGGAACGATCTCCCGTCTCCGCATTGCGCTGGACGAGTTTGAAGATTCTCTCACCGATGTCTCGATATGGCAGTGTCATGAACGTAACAGCGTTCGGAAGTTCTGTTTGGCTCAGCACAATGGATCAAGTGTCGGAGCCCTATGACTCCTACGTTGCCGAATCTCGCAATTTGGGTGAGTCGTTTCACGTCACGATTCAGCCGCTATTGAACAGTGTTACTGCCTGCGGAATTGAGGCGATGTCCTATGGCGTCATATGGGCAATATGTGACGAGGGCAACATGGCGGGCCAGATCATTTATTCGGACGACGGAGGAGCTCACTGGGTCCTTGATGACTCGAACAGCGTACTTTCGCAGTTCCAATTTGGCTCGTTCGACCCGGTAAACGCACGACTGGCAATCGCCGCGAATGGCATGGACGCCGGAAAACTGGATGCTGTCACCAACGCCAGTTCGACGCCGAGAGTTGTGGGCTCAATTCCTAATCATCGCTTCGTCGTCGACTTGGACTATCTCAACGGACGCGAAGGAGTCATGCTGACTCGAGGGATCGGACCTCTACCAACCTCAATTGTGTGGTACACCGACGACGGAGGAATTCGTTGGAAGAAAGTTCTTTGATACGTTCCCGCCAGTGAGAGCAAGAGCCTGCCGGCCAAAGAATGACGTCCCATTTCCCGTGCAGGTTCACATCGGAGGCCCGACGTGAACCCGCACGGTATACCATTTCATTTGCATTACTGATTAGCGAATCAATCCGACGAGTGTCAGGGTTTCCGTCAGCAAATATTTTGAACTGCCACGTTTCCGAGTGAACTCGCATGAACCAAAAGCCTTAAAAATTGGGACTTCATGAACTCCTGCGAACGCGTCTGAACCCAACGGAATGGCATGGCATGCAAGGGGTCAGGGGTTCGAATCCCCTTACCTCCACGACATAATACCTGATAATGAGGTATTTATTAACATTCAAGTTAACATAACTCCTTTAGTAACGCCGAGATTTGGGCGAAACCTTCCGGACGCGTATGAACGGAAGTCAAAATCAGGAATATCGTCCAGTACGAATGAAAAGCATCATGACCTCATTGAGGACCGCTACGACCAGACGGTCCGCCTATAGCAGGAGCGAGTGCGATTCTCATGGCTGCGACAAGCATTCCAGCCCAGAATTCCCTGACCCGCTGTTTTCTTCACATCCGCGACCAGCAACGTAGCGTTGGTAGATCTACGTATCTGGCAGCTCGAGATGAACGTCCGATTCGAAGTTCGGCCGCCGCGCGAACTCACCGAAACAGTATCGCGGCTCTTAGACGCGGCGCGGCCGCGACGACTTGGCCCGTCTTGTCGTACTGGTTCGAGGCGAGAGGCCCGGACTATAGCCATAGCTCGCGTACGGGTTCAGAATCGCCGACCCAAAGAGGGCATCTCTCTCTGTGCGACTAAGTCGGGCGAGATCCGCCGCTTCGTCCCAGTTCGAGCGAACGGTCTCAACGATGTGATCAACAATCTCGATTGCCCGGCTGCGATCGAGTCCGTAGTCCGCCGCTGCGTCGACGCAAACAGCGAACTGACTCAAGCGAGCCCCGTCAGAACCTATGGCCATTGCCTGGGCCGTCTCCCCGCCGGAGCGAAGCTGCGGGCAAAGGTCGTACGCCGGGGTGAACTCAAGGTGTCGGCCGTCCCAGAAGGCCGCATGATTCCGGGCATGGTCATCATTATTCCCAATGGCAACATTAAAGACGATTCGAGTAAACAGTTCGCGCTGTGAATCCGCCGGATTCGTACTCCACCGACGCAGGACCTCGGCCAGGTCCGGGTACGTCGCATACCGGGCGACCATTTCATCGAGGTCCAGCATCGTGAGGCCCGAGACCATTAGTCGACGAGCCTCCCCGACCCGATCGAACCGCTCAACAAGCAGCACGTCCTTGCCAAGGGACGTCACGAGATGGCTCTGCGGTACGTCGAGCTCGGCTCGGCGAGCGAGTTCCATACCAACTGCTTCGGCCTTCATCACGGGATACGCATCGCTGCTTGATGAGAATTTCGCTACATACTGACGACCTTCACTTTCGATGACCGCCTTGGGACGTGCACCACCTATCGATGAACCGCGCAGCAGGGCCTCCGACAACTCGCGAGAGAGTTGTCCTCCCTGATCGAGTGTGTCGGCGGCGCGGTGCAACTCTTCGAGCGTTGCCGTATCAGTTCGAGCGACGTATTCCGTCGGCGACGCCTGGAAATCCAGAGCGCCGATTCTGTTCGAACCCGACTCGGCGAGATACGTCAATACGTCGATGACGCCGGTATCATCATCGCGACCAATGTGTCCTCGCTGGCGCGCGAAGATGACGCGCTGCCCCCACGCATCGGGACCGGCGTCGCGGATGCACGACGCGATCGCTTTCCCGCCAGTAGGAAGGAAGGTGCCCGGGCGCGAGGGCAGTTCTGGTTCGTAGAGGGAAATCGCCGATCCGTTCCTGAGGTAGCTCTCGGCATACGTGAACGCGATAGTTTCGGTCCCCTCGACGCGGTCAAGTCGACCAGCCACCACCGGTTCGGTGGCACGGGGAAGCCACACCCAGACGTAGAGCGGGGAGTTAGAAGTTGGCATCGAACTGGACTTCCTTCGCCCGCACCCGGTCAGGAAGCAGCGCCAGCCGGTCTCGACCGTCACGAAGGAGCTGAGTCAACTCGGACTTATCGGCGCCGAATAGTGGGATTCCAAGCACCGACGCAGCTTCGAAATAGGTGCCGAGGCCGACCGTGGGTTCCCCGTGTTCGATGCTGTACACGGTGCGCGATGACGCACCAATGGCCTCTGCCAACTGGTCGAGCGTCATGCCGCGATCGCGTCGGCCCTGCGCAATTAGGTTGCCGAAGACCTTGGCCGCGGTCGTCGCCGTCCGGCCCACTGAGCGCACTCTTCCCTTCATGCCTCCAAGCATACAGCAATATTTTGCGGCTTGAATAACTTTATCAGCAATATTTTACTGATTCTGAAAGGACCGAGCAGCAAACCCCAAAAACTTCTCTCGTACCCCTCGATCCTTGGCTCGAGAGCTACGCGCCTTGGATAAGAGTGAAAGTCGACTGATACTGGGCTACTGCATGAGACGCTAGGTAAACGGTCACCGATTCGATTTCCCTCATTTCCTTGAAGTGCGAGTCCCAAACAGGGTCGACAACTGACAACAAGTTTTCTTGAAAGAGACAGGGAACTTTCGACAAGTTTGATACCCGCCAACGAAGCGCTCCAAGTTTCCCTCAAATCTTCACAGGAAACTGCTTTGAGACTTGCTTCCATGCGGCTTATCGTGGTGACGTATTGCATGCGTGCAAGTCGCACGGCGTCTTCGCGGACGTCTCTTGGGAAGGTCGTCGGAGGAGGTGGTGAGAACAAAAGCGAACTTTTTGGACGATCATCGCCTTTAGCAACGCCGGTGGTTACTTGCGATCGCGCCCGAACACCGGCGATCTGAAACCCCAATATTGCAACCCAATACGGTCACCAGTGAACGTCAGCGGACCGAAAGCGACCGCATGGCATACAAATGGTCAGGGCTTCGAATCTGCTTGCTTCCACCAATCTTGAGCGTGTTCAATCCCTGCCCTGAGGTTCCCCAGTAAAAGTATCCTGTCCCGGGTCCGACGGAATTGGGGACCCGGTCAGTAACCTAACGGTCCACTGAATCACGCCAGGTTGGTTGGTCCCAAGAAACCTGGCGTGATTCAATTTCACGTTGGATCCAGCTTTAGGCTTCCACATCCAGCCACATTTGGTTCCATAATCCAGCTTGCGCCGCAGTCTGGGGTGCTTCCCAACTGGTCCAGTCCGTCATTTGAGAGAGTGGGATATCCAAGAAGGGATGCGTGGACACCAGTTTGGTGTACGAAGCAATGCCTTGCGTCGTGGGAGTTGGGTAGCCTATATAGTCAACATTCGCGGCCATATTTTCTGGCTGCAGCATCCAGTCAATAAAGAGCATCCCGTTACCAGGGTGCTGGGCACTGGCGGAAATGGACATGTTGTCGGCGTTGAAGAATCCACCTTCTTTGCATAATTGAAACCTGAGATTGCCAGGATCCTTCATCGTGAGAATCGCCGTGTATGCATTGCCGGTGTAAGTAGGGATCATCCATGCCTGTCCGTTCGTGAGAATCTGGATCGTGTTGATGCTCTCGAATCCTCCAATATACGGCTTCAACTTCTGGAGTGCCTTTACCGCCGCATCGAGTTCGGTGGGATTAACGGAGTTCTCCGGGAATCCCGAGTACATCAGACCAATCGCGATCGCTTCTGAGTTACTGGTGCAGTAGGCGTGTGGCTTGAGCTTGCGTGCGTGCGTCCAGAGGTCGGCCCATGATCCAGTCATGTCGCCGGTTCGGTCCGCTAACCACGCTAAACCAATGGGAGCCATGGCGTAACCCACCGAATATTTCGCACCCGGATCATAAAACGGGTTGCGGAAGGCCGGAATCACCTGACTGTAATTCGTCAGTTCCGAGTGGTCAATTTTGCGCAGTACCCCTCCTTTAATCAGCTGGTGCAAATAAGCCGAATTGGTAATACAGCAGTCAAACGGTTGACCCGATGCCACTTTGGTGAGACCGTCGGTCTCGCCCGTCTCGTAGGTCTGAGTGATGACAATGCCGTACTCCTTTTCGAAGGCCTTCATCACCGAGGGGGCCCAGTACCCTTCCCACCCGAAGAGAGCCAGTGTGCTGCCATCCTTCTTCGCTTTCACAGGTGCCGCCGACGCAGCGCCCGCCTGACTTTGGGAACCTGCGAGCAGCACTGCTCCCATGCCCAGCGCCGCTGAATACCCGAACAATTCCCGACGGTTCAGTACACCCTTACTTGATCGAACATCTCCCATAATTTTCTCCAATATTTTCTATGTCCAGACTTCACTGGTGACATCTCTAGCCTTTCGCGGACAGGTTTCCCAACTCCGCTCAACACCTCGTCGCGCGACGTTACGCTTCGCTCACGCTTGCGGATCTACCCCCTTTGCTCTTATTGCTGCGATCGGGTGCCACTACGAACGTGTCCTCTAGCACCCAACTGAGCCGAACTCGCTCACCCGCTGTCGGCAGGACTCCCCCAAGATTCTGCACGTACACCGTGAACTCAACGCCGTCAAGCATGACAACTTTATACTGCGTACTCACCCCGACAAACGTCGCTGAACGCACAACGCCCTCGCAAAAGTTGCGCGCGCCAACTTCCCCAAAAGGACTGCTGTCAATATGAATCTTCTCTGGTCGAACGCCGACTTTCACTTGTCCTGAACTCGTCGCATCGGCGAGACTCTTGCTAGACACGCGGACCACTGCATTATCACCAACAGAGAGAATGCATATGTCACCGCGGCGTTCAACAACGTTGCCGGTGAGCAAGTTCGAGGCACCGAGAAACCCGGATACGAACTCGGTAGCGGGCTGGGCGTACACGCGCTCGGGAGTGCCCATATCCTCGATTTTTCCCGCGCGCATGACGGCGAGCCGATCAGACATGCTCATCGCTTCGTCCTGATCATGTGTGACATAGAGAAAGGTGATCCCGACTTCGAGTTGGATTCGCTTGAGTTCAATTTGCATTTGGCGGCGAAGTTTCGCGTCCAATGCTCCCATTGGTTCGTCCAGTAACAGCACCTTGGGCTGATTGACGAGTGCGCGTGCGAGTGCGACGCGCTGCTGTTGGCCTCCAGAAAGCTGGTTGGGCCTGCGCAGTTCAAAACCGGAGAGATCAACTAGTTCGAGCATCTCTCCAATCCGCCTCATGACCTCGTCACGGGGCAGACCTTGGCGCCTGAGACCAAAAGCGACGTTGTCTTTGACATTGAGGTGAGGAAAGAGGGCGTAGGACTGGAATACCGTGTTGACGGGACGACGATAAGGCGGCAGACTGGTGATGTCGTTACCCGCAAGGAAGATTGACCCCTTGGTCGGATCTTCAAAACCCCCCACCATCCTCAACGTCGTTGTCTTGCCGCACCCCGATGGTCCGAGCAGACTGAAGAATTCCCCGCTCTCGATCTCGAGCACGAGGTCGTCTACTGCCGTCACGTCACCAAATTTTTTAGTGACATGATCGATACGAACATCTACATCACTGGTGTGCGCGTCAGCTGTCGACGTCGATGTGTTCGTTCCAGGACTAGCGAGGTCAGCCATCGTGCGCCTTGCTCTGGTTTCTACATTTCGTTCCATAACCACTAACTGACCTCCTACTAAGAAATGCTTTCGCTCGCCACACTTCAAGCAACGCCGGGCCCGCAACGCCTCGACGGCGCCCTGCGACCGAAATCACAGTCGAGACTTATCGCGAGGCGACATCAAGGGACCAATCAGCACCAACGAACAGATCACTCACGCTTCGATCGGCATCGTTACTCACAAGGTCTCCTCTCACTCTTGATACCTAGAAGGGCAGCGCGCGGCTGGCGTTGGATTGTCGAACGCGCATCAACGTCACTGCAATGAGCCCTAAGAAAATTGACGCCAACAGCATGAGCGTTCCAATAGCGTTGATTTCGGGCGAGATTCCAAACTTCAACATCGAGTAGATGTACACCGGCAGCGGGGATGTTCCCACTCCCGAGGTGAAGAATGACGTCACAAAATCGTCAAATGAGAAGACGAAGACTAGTAGCGCCGAGCCAACAATCGCGGGCCACAACTGAGGAAGAATGACGAGGCCGAGCGTCTTGACCTCACTGGCTCCCAAATCCAAGGAGGCTTCTTCAATATTTCGAGGAATCGAGACAAACCGCGTCCGAACGATCACGACAACAAAGACGATAGAGAACGTCACGTGTCCCAAGATGACAGTGGTGTTGGACAGGGTCATGTGGATCGAGAAGAAGAAGAGAAACAACGCCATCCCCGTCGCGACTTCCGGAGTAATCAAGGTGAGCAGAAGAATTCCCTGGATGGGATAAGCCATCTTGCTGTTTCCGCGAGCCAAACCAATGGCGAGAAGCGTACCAAGCACGGTCGCGATGACCGTGGTAATGAGAGCAATCTCAAGACTCGTACGCAACGACGCGAGCAGGTTCGAATCACTAATGAGAGTGCGATACCAACGAAGGCTCGGGTGACCAAACGAGCCAACCTGGTCCTTCGAGCTCAAGGAATAGACAATAACGAGCAGGACCGGCGCCGATAGGAAGAGCGCTACCAGGCCCGCCACGACCCACAAGAATCTTGGCCGATCTTGAGCGCGTCGGCGCAACGGCCACCAGCCGGCTTTGGGCGCAAACGGAGACGCGTCGCTTTTTACGGAGTTCTCTCGAGATGCAATCTCTATCAACGGCGAGGGAGCTTTCGTCACGCTTCTATCACCACTGCACTGCCAGCCCGGCGAATGGCGGGACGACGTAAAAGGACGTAGTACAGCAAAATGGCAACTGCGAGCAGGAAGACCAATAAGACCGTAAGACCAGCACCGGCCGGAAGTCCACCAGGGGATGTCACTTCGCCACTGATGAGATTGCCGACCATGACCTGATTGGGGCCGCCAAGAATCGAAGCAGTTGCGAAGTCACCGACGCATGGCAAAAAGACCAGCAGCGAGCCCGCGATGATGCCGTGCATGGTATTTGGCAATGTCACCGAGAAAAATGTGCGAGCTGGTGAACCGTAGAGATCCTTCGCGGCTTCAATGAGGCTCTTTTGGAGCTGTTCGACCGTGAAGTAGATCGCGAGGATCATAATCGGGAGGTAGCTGTACACGAGAGAACCCACCACGCTGTAATTGGTCGCCAAAAGATCAATGCCCTTGGGACCAATGAGACCAAGGCTATGGAGAAAATTGCCCAGAATACCCGATGGCCCGATGATCTCGAGCCATGCGTAAATTCGAATCAAATAGTCAACGAACCAGGGAAGAATCGCCAGCAGGATAAGTAGGTTTCGGTAACGTCCGCCGAACATAGCAATCGCGTAGGCCACTGGATAACCAATAACGACGCATCCCACGGTAGCCATCAGAGCGAACAAAATCGTTCGAATAAAGACGGGTATGAATTCCGAATGCAAGATCTCCTGATACGCAGATATATGTAAGCCGTAGACCGGAAAACCCAACGCATTCGTCGTGGCAAAGGACGCAGCGATCAAGATCAAGAGTGGCACGAAGAACAAGACGAAGAGCCAGATCCCCGCCGGAAGCAGGCTCGCTCGGGCCAACGTTCGTTCGCGACGCCTTACTCGAAATTCGTAGCCCCGAGCCTTAAACCTTCGCAGTTGCACCCACTGCTCCTAACGACGCGCCGAGCGATTACGAACAAGATGCGATGACCCAAGCATGCGTTGACAATTTAAAACAACAGGGTTGCAATAGTCGTTCGACGATGCCGGCAAGATCGATATCACTGGGGGTATACAGACCACCACTTCGACCATGTATCCCCCATGATTATTGATGCATCAAATATCTTCCTGGACTTAAGATTAGGTGACTCTGAGGTTAAAGTCAAGATGAACTTAACTGACAACTTCGTCCATTTTGCCAGGTCACGATGGCCAAAACCTCGAAGGACGACAACGTTGCCTTTAGTTCTGACCTCGGGGCTCATCGCCCCCATAAACCGGTCAACCCTGGGGAGCGATCTGGCCTCGCTCGACGAACTTCAACGAGAGTGACCCCGGCGGGGCAGTTGCTCGTTCTCGGATCAAAGCTGTCGCCCACTCGAGTTTTCACCGACCGCGCGAACAGCACCTTTCAGTGGCGGCCCGAAATTTTGTCGGCGATTTTAGCTACGACGGACGTCTGGCCGTTTCGGAATTGCTCTCGGTGGTCCGCGTAACGGTAGGCAACGTAGAGTGACCGAACCCCGAGCCAGCGCAAAGGCTCCGGTTCCCACGTTCGGACCCTACGATTAACCCACGGCATTGCCACGAGTTCACTGTCTCGTTCCAGCAACAGATCTCGCAACGTGCGGCCAGCCAAGTTGGTGCCTGTCACTCCATTGCCCACGTACCCGCCCGCCCAGCCCAGCCCAGTCTTTGGATTGAGCCCGACGGTCGCACACCAGTCGCGCGGTACGCCGAGGACTCCCGACCACGCGTGGTCGATAGTCGTACCGCTAAGGATCGGAAACATGCTCACCAAAATTTCTCGCAACGCTACGACCGTCTTCTTATGGGTACGTCCGTCACTATCGGTACGCGACCCGTACCGATACGGCACGCCTCTTCCCCCAATTGCAATGCGACCGTCAGCCGTACGCTGAGCGTAGATATAGGCGTGGGCGCAGTCACCCAGGGTCTCGTACTTCTCCCAGCCAATCTGTCCCCACTGCTCATTCGACAAAGGTTCGGTCGCAATTATTGAAGAGTTCATGGGTAGCCACGACCTCTTGAGACCGCTTATCCCGGCAGTGAATCCCTCGGTGGCGCGTAACACGTATTTGGCGTGCACCGACCCCGAGCCAGTCAGGGCCACGCCCGGGCGAATCTCAGTCACCGTCGTGTTTTCATAGATAGTGACACCCAACGACCTCACCACTTGGGCGAGACCCTGTACGAGTTTGGCCGGCTGAATTCTCGCGCATTGGGGCAGGTACATCCCGCCGAGCGCGCCGTGAATGCGAATGCGCTCCGCGGTCTCTTGCTGGGAGAGCTCGAGGCACTCTTTAACGTTCCAGCGATGCTCTTCGACCACTGAACTTTTCAGACGATCGAGTTGAGCACGCGAGCGAGCGACTTGCAACATGCCGCCCTTAATGATGTCGGCATCGATCCCTTCTCGCTTCGCCACGGCAATTACTTCGTCAACTGTGACATTCATCTGGGACTGCATGGCGAGCACGGCGTCTCGCCCGTTCACCTGTTCGTATTGTCCCCGAAGACCGGGCATCAGACCGCTGAGCCATCCACCATTTCTCCCTGATGCTCCATATCCACTGAAGTGCTGCTCGAGGATGACAATTCGAAGCGAGGGTTGAGCTTGCTTCAGGTAGTAAGCAGTCCACAGCCCTGTAAATCCCGCCCCCACAATGCAGACGTCGGCGTCGACCGTTCCAATCAGTGGCTCGTGTGCGGTGGGAATTCCGACTTCGCGATACCAAAAAGACACATCACCATTGATCATCGTTCGAATCTCTCTTTCATCTCAACTGGCTAACAATTCCCATGGACGGCCTGTCCCGCTACCCACGTGCCAACAATCTCGATCTCGTTCAGTTGCTCAGGAGCAACGGTGCTCGGATCAATGGCCAAGTGAACCAAATCCGCCCACTGGCCCACTTCAAGGCTTCCTCGTTCATGCTCGGCGAACAGTTGATATGAGGCACCGCGGGTGTAGGCCAAAAGGGCCTGATCCAAACTAAGGCACTCGTCAGGCACCCACGCCCGGGACGTACTTTCAAGTTTTCTGGTGATGGCCTTACTAATTCCCGCGAGCGGCGGATAAAAACCGCAGGGCCAGTCACTGCCAAAAGAAACGGTACCTCCGCTACGAAGAATGCTGCTGATAGGGAACTGGAGATTGCCGCGCTCTGGGCCGAGCCGCGGGATTGTCAATACGGTTTGGAGCGGATTGAGCTGGGCCCAGTAGGGCTGAAAATTAGCAATCACTCCAATCTTTACAAAACGCGCAACATCCTCGGGCGCCACCAGCTGAGCGTGCGCGATGACCGGGCGGCGATCGCGTGGACGATTGAGGCTCACCATCGCTTCAATCGCGTCAAGGGCGTTGCGTACACCCGCGTCACCAATGGCGTGAATGTGAACTTGGAAACCGTCGCCATCGAACACGCGAAGTGCGCCAATCAGATCCTCCACGTCCCAGTTAGGCAGCCCGTGCGAATGTAGGCAATCGATATATGGACTTAGAAGGTCGGCAGTTCCCTCTTCGATGCATCCATCTATAAAAAACTTGATGGTTCGCGCACTGAGTTTACCGTCGGCGAGTCCTTCAACTCGACGTCGCTGGGCGAGAAATGGCTCACGCTGGGCTTGCCACTCTCTTGGCTCGGCCCGTAGCGCCAAATTGACCCGCACCCGCAGTGTTCCGACTTCAGCAGCAGCAACGTACACATCAACGTCACAGGGATCAACCCAAGCATCTTGAATTGATGTGACACCAGTGCCCGCCAGCGTGGCGAGACCACGTTCGAGCGCGGCAAGTCGAACTTCGAGCGAAGGTAGTGGCACAAGATCGAGAACCAGACGATTCGCTCCCCATTCGCGTAGTGTGCCCATTGCTTCGCCATCCTCGCGTCGCACAATGACACCATCGTGGGGCTCGGGAGTATCCCGATCAATTCCCGCTCGACGAAGTGCTTCACTATTGCACCAGACCGTGTGATAGTCGTCGGCGCGAAGGACCACCGGACGATCCGCCACGACTGCATCCAGCCAGCGCGATTCAAAACAACCATCAGCGGTAATCGCGGGGTTATAACCCCCACCGATAATCCACTCTTCGTCCGGATGATCCTTCGCCCACTGGCCAACGGCCTCTACTACTGCCGTAGGAGTTTGTAGATCGCGTATTGGCACAAAAACTGCCTCAAGACCCCCGATCATTGGATGGACGTGACCATCCACAAAACCGGGCAGCAGTGCGCCACCTTCTAGATCAATGGTCTGACTGACCGCGCCGTCGCTGCACGTTCCACCGATATCGAGCGAACTGATACGGCCGTCAACCACGCTCAGATCGCCACGCTGGAAGCCCTTCACGGTCCACAGCAAGCCATTCGTGAATCGAACATCGGTCGTCACAAGAGAGAACCAGGCACCGTGGTCACGCGGCTGCTTTGGCCCGCCGCGGCTGGGTGACAAAGTTGACGATCCTGAACCGAGGAATGTTCAATTGACGACAGTGAGTTTGTGGGGTAAACGGCTGAGACTCAAGGGGCCTTCTGCGGTGCAGACTGCCGTTTCGCCTAGCTTGACGCCAAAGCCTTCGTCCTGAAGGGTCAAATTGGGCTCAAGAGAAAAACTCATGTTCGGGGCCAATATGTGATCATCGCCCGCCACCAACATCATTGGCTCGAGCCACCCTGGAGGATAGGCCAGGCCAATGCTGTAGCCAATACGGTGGCATCGACGTCGTACGAGATCAAGTTTCACCAGGACCGCGTTACAGGCATCATCAGGCTCCTGGGCCTTGGCACCCGGCTTGGCGGCGGCGAGGGCCGCGTCGAAACCTTCTTCGAGACAGTCATGCACCTCACGTAGTCGTCCGGTCGGCTGTCCAAGAATTGCGGTGCGCATAACGATCGCGTGGTAGCGATTCACCGATGCACCGAGTTCAATGCAGACAACATCACCTTGAGACATGGAGATTCGCTTGGGCATACAGTGCACCAAAGCGCTGCGCCTTCCCGAGACGACCATTGGCGGAATGGCGGCGTACTCGCCACCGGCGTCGCCCATTGCCTTGGCGGCGATCCCCGCGACTTCGACCTCAGAGATTCCTGGACGCAGCGAGCCAAGAGCCGATTCCATGGCGATGTCTGCTATCTCCGCGGCTTGGCGCTGATAAAAAAGTTCGGTGGGCGACTTAATAAGACGTGCTTCAGCCACGAGCCATGTCGTATCAGACCACGACGCGTTGGGCAACTGCGCACGCAATTGGTCCCACTGGTAGGGCAAGAAAGTAAAGGATTGCAGCTCAATGCCAATGCTTGACTTATCCAAACCGAAATCCTCGAGAGTGTTGCCGATCACTTTGACCACGTTGGTGGCGGTGATGTCATAGAACACCGCTTGACTTTGCGTCAAGTATGAGGTTTCATTGAAACCGGGTTCTTCGGTTGTGCGCGTAATGAACACAACATCGCCAACGGCGGGAATAATCAGGACTTGGGTCCACAGATAGCCGATCGAGTCGTACCCGGTAAGCCAATTAAGAGAGTCAGGCAACGTGACAACGATTGCCGATAAACCTTGGGCAACGAATTCCTCGCGAATTTTCGCCAGTCGTTGCTGATATTCGTCAATGTTAAATGGGAGCAGCATAGTTGATCTTCTTTCTAGCGGGCATTAGGAATGTATCCATCAATAGGCGGGAGGGCTGATTGCCCAGAGAACCTCGGCGGGTTCGCCACTCCTCTCTTCAAGCTTGTGCAGGATGGCACTCGAATACGTAATCGAGTCTCCGGGTTCCATATCGTGCGTACGGCCTCCGAGTGTGATCCGCACGTGGCCCGATAGTACGAAGAGCAGTTCTTCGGAATCACCGTGTGAGTACGGTTCATCGCCAGTCGAGCCGCCAGGATCAAAGGCACCTATGAGAACCTCGAGCGAGTGAGCGAGAGGAGGCGTGAGCAAGGACTTGCAAAAAAGACCGTTGAATCGTAATTGTGGTCGGTCCTCTCGTCGCAGGACGTCGGGTTCGGGCCTCCAGTCAGACGCAAAAAGATTCATCATCTGCAAACCGAGAGCACTCACAATTCGCCGTAACGATGCCACGCTCGGAGTTCCGATGCCTCTTTCAATCTGACTCAAAAAGCCCTCGCTAATTCCAGCACGCTCTGCGACTTGCTTTAGCGTTTGCCTCGTCGCTATTCGAACTTCTCGAAGACGCGAGCCAATATCGGTCTCTTCGAATACGTCGGGAGCTGGGTCTTCTATAAACGCCACGCATCCCCCTTGATCTGCGAACTCAATCTTTTCTTAACTCGCACTTAACGCAATACTATGTAGTGCTTTGGAGGAAGTCAAGAAGAACTTGACTGTTGGTAAGACGAAGGTCTTAACCAGCAGTCCCTTTGTTGGCACACTGTCATTCAACAAATAACCCCTAAAACAGCGTCGAGATTTAAGGTTCAAGCCGTCTACATCAATACTGGCGAGCGACCTGACTTATTTGAAGATCGGCGAAGGTGACGTGGACCTCTGTTGCGTGAGAGACGAAGGGTCCTCGCGAGTACTCGGCCGGCAGTTGGCCAGTCCCCAAATGCGTTGAGGTCGCCATTTGCTGGAACCTGCTACGCGGTCAAAGTAATATCCGAATTGACATCGTTGAAAGGAAGCGGGATGGCCAAGTACTACGACACGGCGAGCTTTGAAGATCCGGCCGTCTAACACCGCAGTCAACATTGCGAAGAAGGTGAGAAAAATGAGACGAAGAGCCGAGTCAATACGGACTACCTTCCTAGCGACCGGCGACGATGTAAGGCCTGCTGATCGATCAATCATTATGTCGCCGCCCATCAAACTTGTCGGATGGCACGTTTAATCTCGACAAGTTCAACCGGCCAAATATCTCTTCAAGACTGCTCAAAGACTTACTGCAACACCGCTTATCGTCGTGACATATTGCACGCGTGCAAGTCACACGGCGCCCATGCGGACGTCGCTTGCGAACTTCGTCAGTGGAGATGGTGAGAAAAAAATCGAACCTTTTGGACGATTGTCTCCTTTAGCAACGCCTTTAGCAACGCCGGCGATTACGTGCGGTCACGCCCGGACGCCGGTGAATTGAAAGCCCAATGTTGCATCCAAATACGATCACCAGCGGACGTCAGCGAACTGACAAAGACCGCATGGCATGCGGATTGCAGAACCACCGCAACGATAAACGCTAGTGAGTTGACGGGCCTGATGTCGCTTCGATTGACAAATCAGCTGCCCGTTCAGGTAGCCACGTGCCCGTCAGTGAGGTTTCGTCTTGCGTCCGATGACTTGAACCACTGCACCAATACCCTGATGACCCCAGCCTTCGCAAACGTCGCGTTCAAGTTCCCTTGCCAAGTCCAAATCAAGGGGCATCAAATCCCGGCGCAACTCCTCAAGTGTCATCATCATCTCCGGCAGAGCAGGTCCCCCGGTTCCACGCCCAATCTGCTCAGGTCGGTACGCCTCAAGCACAAGGACTCCCCCTGGCCGCAATGCCTCAAAGATGCGTGCGTGTAGGACGGTACGGATCTTGGCAGGCATATGGGCGAAGATCGACACCACTGCATCCCAGCGTTCGACGCCAAGGTCGTAAGTGCGCAGGTCCGCGACGACATGAGTGACTTTTGCCCCTCTAACTCGGCCAAGCTGGAGCGCCTTTGCTACCCCGATTTCCGAAAAATCCACGGCCGTAACACGTCGCCCCTCCTCAGCCAAATACACCGAGTTCCGTCCCTCGCCGTCAGCTAGGCAGAGTACGTCACCCTTGGGAATGTCGTTGATGTGCTCGTTCAGAAAGGCATTCGGCGCAGTTCCATAGACGAAGTCCTCCGTGCGATACCGGTCATCCCACATCGACTGTGCCGAAGAGGGTTCACTCATCACACACTCCGTACTCGCTTACTCCAACTCTAGACGCATGGACTTGAGCAAGTACTTTTGGGTCGATCCGAAGGTGAAAAGACAAACAGCCATTATTTCGTGGACACCTGCACTGACCGCGCCTGTTGCCCTGATGCGTGCTCACAAGTGCCAGAATTGTGAGAAAACTCTCGGAAGTGGTCCTGCCGCCATTCAGTAGACACTGGTTATGCGGCCCGAGCGAGCTCCGCGTTTTGGTTTAAGTATTGCTGATCGAAAGCAACTGGTGAGCTTTGACCGATCGAAGCGTGTCAGCGGCGGCTGTAACGGTCCTCGATCCACTGGCCGACTTCGATGCACGCACCTTTCTTGGTGGCCACACCCGGCGATAGTAGAACTCGGTCTTTAGCGTGGCGAAGAAGCTCTCGGCCATCGCGTTGTCCCAGCACACGCCGATGTTGCTCATGGAGCGAGCGATGCCATTGGCCTGGGCGAACGAGGTGATCTGTTCGGAGGCGTACTGCGTGCCGCGGTCCGTATGAAAAATGACGTGCAGTGGTCGCTCGCCACGCAGCGCGATTGCCATCTTCAAAGCGTCTTCGGCGAGGTTGGCCCGCATATGGTCATTAATGGCCCAGCCGATCACCCGACGCGAGTGTGCGTCGAGCACCATGGCGCAGTAGAGCCAGCCTTCCCAAGAAGTGCGCAGGTAGGTGATGTCGCCGATCCAGATTCGATTGAGAGCACCGGCGTCGAACTGTGGCTTCACCGCGTCGACGGGGTAGCTGTCGCCAACGTCGATGATCGTCATCGTCTCTCATTTCTTCGGGCAGGCACCCTTCAAGCCGAGTTTGACCATCGTCTTGGGTGAACCCGAGACCTCGTCGGACTCCCCGTGGAACCACGTGACCTTCTGTTCGTTGCGCTCCTGGCGCAGCGCCCGACTGGACACCGGGCGCTTGCACCAGGCGTGGTAGCCAGAGCGCGACACCTCGAGGAGTCGCACCATGCGAGTGACGGTGAAATTGGCCTTCTCCGCGAGCATCAGTTCGAACGCTTCGTGTTCGTATCCGAGGCTTCCTGGGCGAAGAAGACGGACGCTTCTTTTAGAAACGTCCGGTCCAGTCTCAGGTCGGCGTTGTCCTTGCGCAGGCGCAACAGCTCGGCGAATTCGGTCTCAGTGAGCGCTCTCTCGCCGCCGGCCTGACGGTCCTTATAGTTCTTGACCCAGCGGCCAAGTGTTTGCTCCTTAGACCGAGCTCTCGAGCGACGGTGGCGACCGGCCGGCCGGCCGGTGTTGATCACCAGCTTCACGGCTTCGACTTTATATTCCGGAGTGAACCCCCGACGCGTACTTCCCATTATCGCCAACAACCACGGGAATTTGTGTCGGGTGGATCACGTGTTTGCCCGAGAAACCGAGCGTCGAGATTGGCGTGCTTCGCAGGTAAGGCCTTCAAGGTCGAGATAGTTCGAGTAGGCGCCGTCGTGAGGTGGTTCAAGGCCGGCGACCCAGGACGCGAGCACCAACTGACTTTTTGCCCAGAGCAATATTTCAGAAGCTCCCTTCTCATCGGGCCGGTCGAGGCCGAGATCTAGAGCGAAATCGACGCTGCCAAAACATAGGCGATTGAGGTGACCGCCAACAGAGGCAACGTCGTACACTGCGCGCACTCCTAAGGCCGTCTCTATGGTGGCCATCATCTCAATGGCCCCGGGATCGAGTCCAGTCTTAGACGCCCGAGAGTCAATACGTGCGTTCACGGATGCAAGCTCGCCCGGACCTTCAACTTTAGGTACGACGACGCCGGACAGACCACGTCGGAAAATGGCAGTGAGGTTGTCGCCGAAGTCGGACGTCGTGGTTGGATTCACTCGGACATAGAACCGGCAATGTTGGCTCATCTCGTCAATTTTCAACGCGACTAGATTACGCGCTACTTCTCGTTTGGCGGTACAGAATCTTCCAGATCAAGGATGCACGTCGTCGAATCAAAACTGGGAATCTTTATCAATTTTTCTTCCGACGTCGCGGGAATGAACAAAATGGCTCGCGATGAACGTTGGCTCCTCATTTGAGGTCACTCGAGTAGTCGTATCCTGCCGCGTGTTCTGCGGCGAGAAAAGCAAGGCCCAGAGCGGGGAGTAGCCCGTTACCCGCGAGGTAACCCGAGGCGCCGAACCCCGAAATCCCGATGGCGGCTCCGCCAGACGCGTACAAACCCGTAATGGGAGAGTGATCGTCGCGCAGTACGCGGGCGTGCTGATCAACGCAAAGTCCGCCTTGTGTGTGGAAAAGCGCGGCGGTCACTCGGATTCCGGCGAATGGTGATTCAAGAGCATGTTCCCAGTATGTGCGACCATATTCGTCGGTTGTGGTCGAATCAACGTAATCCTGCACCTGCGCCAGTGTTGCCGTTAAGGCTTCAGGGGGAATAGCGAAGGACTCGGCCAATGACGTCTCGTCATCGGCCCAACGCAGAGCACCACTTTCTACGGTTTGGCGAAAGTCGTCAAAGACGAGGCAGGCTTCATAAATATGACGGTCAAGAATGAGCACGGCCGTCTTACCCGTCTGCGCTAGGACCTCTTTGGCGTATTCCGAATACCCTTTGGTTTCGTCGCCGAAGCGTTGACCACTGGCGTTGACCAGGATGCCGCCGTGCATGACATTGGCCCAACCGGCCAGCGTGCACTGCGGGGTGGCCAGAGCCGCGTGACCTTGATAGGCATTCATGAATCCGACAGACGCCCCCAGTTGCTGTCCAATACGGATTGCATCTCCACGAGACTCCGCACTACCGTGGTAGACCGCGTCGGCGATCTCCGGAATGTATTCGCGGACCATTTCTGGTACGGCTCCGAATCCGTTGGTAGCGAGAAGTACTGACCGGCATAGAACCTCTTCCTTCGACCCATCAGGGTAGGTCAGCTCCGCACACACATCGTCCTCGTCATAGACGCGAACATCGCTTAGTCGGGCCGGGACGAGGATGTCGAGTTCGGGAAGCTGGTCTGCCTTCGCTAGGAGATCGCGCAATAGAAGAGAACCCGATCGTCCGGGCAGCGTATGGCAACGTAATGAACTGTGCCCGGGGTATGGGAATTCGGTGACTAGTTCAATCGGGATCCCCACGTAGTCGGCCAACCAGGTCACTAATCGAGAGCTCACATCGGCGAGCGCTTTAGCGACCGCTACGTCGCTCGTGCCCTTTGTCTTCTTCATAATGTCATCGAAAAAGACTTCGGGCGAATCTTCGATACCCGCGTCTCGTTGCCAGCGCGTACCGGCTCCCGGGATCATTGACGTCGACATTGACGTATTATTACCGCGCGCGAAATGGCTGCTGGACTCGACAACAAGAACTCGTTGTCCCAATTCGGCCGCTCGCAACGCTCCGGCCAAACCGCCGCCAGCGCCCGCCACGACCAAGTCAATATGACTACTCCCGCTCAACTGTATTTTCGCTCTACTTCGTCATAGGAAGACTTCGCGACGGCCGCTTGACGCTCATTCCACGACACCATTTTATTTAGAGCTCCGGCGGTAGTGCCGAATTCGGCAAGAACTTCGTAAATTTCGGTAACCGCCATTTGGGCAGCTCTCAGCGCACTGTTCGCGTACAGCACTATCTGAAAGCCGAGGGCGCCGAGATCCTCTCGACTCAATAAGGGGGTCAATCCCCCTTCGACCATATTGGCAACAAGCGGTCCGGCGACGCGTTCCCCAATGGCCTGTAAGGCGTCGCGGCTCTCAGGGGCCTCAATGAATACCGCATCGGCACCCGCCTCGCTGAAGAGCTGGCCCCGATCGATAGCGCGATCGAGTCCTTCTGTAGACACGGCATCTGTACGCGCGATAATAAGGGTGTTTTCCGATTTTCTACTATCGAGCGCGGCACGGATTTTCCCGAGCATCTCGTGCACGGGAATCACATCCTTTCCAGCGAAATGTCCGCATCGCTTAGGAGAGATTTGATCTTCGATCTGGATCGCTGCAGCCCCAGCCCTCTCTAAAAGCCGAACGGTCCGCGTGACCGCAACCGCATTCCCGAAGCCAGTGTCCGCATCAACGACTAGAGGAAGGTCTACAACTTCGGCAATTGCAGTGACGTGGCCGCACAGTTGACTTAGATCCACAAGACCAATATCTGGAATACCAAAATGCGCGTTTGCAAGCCCCGCTCCAGTTACGTAGACCGCCGGGAACTTAGCCGCTTGCGCCAGCCGAGCCGACAACGCGTCATATGCGCCAGGAAGAATCAACGGCAGTTTCGAGGAGGCTGCGTCGTCCAACAGTTCTCGGAGGTTCGGCGTCAACGGCGGCAACTCATCCGTTAAATACTACGCCATCGCCGCTTAATGAATTCCTGTGTCGCATCATGACCTAAATCCAAGTCCATCTTCGCGATGCCAACGATTAAATAGGTCGACAGCTTGCCGAAGTTGCGAAAATAGCTTCACCTTCGTTTTTGGTCGCTCGAACTCTCGAGCAATTCGGCCTAACCAAACGGAAACCACCTCACGCCTCCTTGGTCAGTAAGGTCAGCCACTCCATTGCTCGAAACTCACCAGGATCGAAAAGATGAGTGATGATGTCTCGTTGATCATCGTCATCCAATATTCCTTGAGCGTTTTTGTGAAACTTCGCCATCACCGCCGCCTCAAGGTCTCCCTCACTCAGGTCGGTGGCGGATGGCGACTTCCTCTCAACTTCGTCAAGACAAACCCCGTGTTCGTCATAGCAACGCAGGAATCCGCCAAACGAACCGGGATATTCCATCCACGGTGCAGCGACTATTTCAATTTTCGACGCGAACTTTAAGACCTCCTCGTCGCCATCTATCGACTCCAATCCTTCGAGAGACACCGAACCTCGACACGCTGCAAGCGCAACACATAGTCGCAAGTTGTACTGAACAGACGAGAGATTACGGGCTTCGATAACTCCCAATTCGGACGATCCGATGACGGGAATAGCATTCGGATGCACATAGCACTCAAGCTTTCCAATACTGTTGACATTCAGTCGCTGTCTAAGTTCGAGAGCACAGTCGATGTAAGCGTGAATGAAATGACAGCACGGATAAAGTTTGAAAGCGACGTTATTCATTTCCCACACAGAACCCAGGGATTCAAGGACACCGTAATCAACATCTAATCCGGTGAAGCTTTTGACGAATCCATAAGTCCCTTCGAGCGCTTCCGTTGCCCCGTCTACTCCCCAATCCGACAACGTGGCTGCGGCAATGCCGCTTTGTGCAGCCCAGCCCAAATGGATTCGCTTGATGTTCGCACCGTCGGCCGCATACGCCATAAGTCCGCCAGCGAAACTTGTTGAGATTGCCATGGCGTTTCTTGTGGCGACGTCATCGCGTTTCTTCAACCGTGATGACGTCGCCGCCGCACCCAATGGTCCACAAACCGCCGCCGTCTGGAAACCGCGCGATTGATATCCTCCAGGAGCTAGCAGTCCCAGTCGTATCAGAATCTCCCAGCCAACGATGTACGCGGTCAACAATTCAGTCGTAGTATCGTCCGGTTCGATCGATCCAATTGCGGCGGGCAACACAACGGCTGAACCGTGCACTACCGAACTCATGTGAGTGTCATCAAACTCCAAGCCATGTATGAGTGCCCCGTTCACTAACGCACTTGTCCGGGGATCACTGCAGTTAGCTCCACCGATGACCGTGCCACGTGGATTTGAACGAGCATCAACACCGCTTGCAGCAATCCCGTCAAGTAGGCCTCGACCAAATGGTAATTTGCTCGAACGCACCGCCACGCCTATTGCGTCCAGTACGTGCAAACTCGCCGCAGAACGAACTTGGTGAGGAACATTTTCCCACGTCAAACCGCTGGCCCAAACGGCGACTTCCGCAAGTCTGTCCCTCTTGGCGTTTCCGGCGTTCGCCCGGTTACTCACTTACCGTCTTTCAATAACGTATTCGCAATGAAGGAAACCTTATTATCGTCAAAACGTCCATCCAGAAAATCAACGGCTCGATCTGTCGCACGCCCTTCGCGATCGGCTCCTATCAGATCGACGAACTTGTCCACCAATCGTGCTCTCTCAATCGGGCGCGAAGGATCGCCCAGCGGCTTGTCAATTTCAGCGCTAAATGTTTCGCCACTATCCATTTTTATGCTCACGCGCGAGCCACGGTCATCCAGACCACCATTCCCACCCGCGCTGCGCTCGACAATGTCGACTCTTTCTCGCATCTGACTCAGCACGCCGTCGCCAGCAGCGGCACGACTGAACGCGAGTGGCCCGCCAGATCCCAGAACCAGTGCAGCAGCCGTTGCGTGCGGCAACGAAAATCGTGCACCGAGACTAGTTTTAGGGCTCCTATCCGTGAATTCGAGGGCCTTTCCGGATACCGATACAACGACGCGCTCGATCCTCGCGGGATCCAAACCATCTTGTTCGATCCTTCCGCGTATCTCGAGGGAAGCTTCAACTGAACTGTGCAAGAACTGACAACACGAATACGGCTTGTGATACGCATCGATGATTGCTGTGCCAAACTCTGCGATCACCGGTCCGCGCCACTCTTCTGCGCTGAAAACATCATGGTAGACATCGTCCAGCACTGTCGGCAATGCTGTCAACCCCATCTGAGCACAGTGCACCGCTACGCAGCCCAATCTCCCTGCGCTGCCAGCCCAAATATTTCTTGCGAGAGATCCGTGTACAGCGTGATTAAAGGGCGCCGCCATAGCGAGTGTCGCTGCGCAACCAATTGCAGCAGCGGTCTCACTTCGATCGAGCCCAAGTGCTTTTGCACAACTCGCCGCGGCCGCTAACGCCGCGACGGATCCATGCGCGTGACTCCCAGCTCTGACAATGTCCCACCTCGTCACTATCCTGGCCGCAATCTCGTAGCCGACAACGACGCTCATAAGAAGATCTTCCACCAACAGATCGTTGACTTCAGCGGTCGCCAACGCTGCGGGAATGGTGTAGAGCCCGGCATGCGCAGTCGCCGTTCGAAATCCACCATCAAGTTCCAACCAGCATCCGGCAATGCCATTTAATTCTGTCGCCGTCCACGGGTGGACCAACTTTTGTGGTTGCCCCAACATCGTTGCGTTGCCGCTAGACGACTGCCATTCAGCGAGAAGCCCTTGAACCTCTTCCTCGCGATGTCCGGCGACAATCACTCCGAGATCGTCAAGCACAACCTCTCGAACCGACGCCCTCGCTTCTTTCTTCAGGTCTTCGAACCTGACTGAACTCGCCCACTCCGCAATTTCTTCCAACATCATCGTGTTCCTAGCCACTATGGCTCCTATCAGCAATAATCGAGATAATCCTTCTGAATCGTCTTCTATCTTTCGACTAACTTCGCAAGCTCGTCAGCGGCGATCAGCCCGGTAGCGAATGCTTGAATGAGACCGTTGCCGGACATGTACCCATCAGGACCGTCGCCCGATATGCCCGCCGCCGTCCCACCCGCCGCCAACAAACCAACAATCTCACTGCCATCCCTTCGAAGTACTCGACATCTTTCGTCGATTCGTAAGCCTCCTTGAGTGTGTACTAGAGCGGCCGATACTCGCGAACCGTAGAACGGCGGCGTCAAAACGCGGGCGAAGTCTTCTCGGCCCCACGCGTCCTTCCTAACTCCTCTCGCCGATTCATTAAACGCCTCTAGCTCCTGTGTCAGTGCGTCTTTCGGGATATCGAATTGCTTGGAAAGCTCATCCACATTTTCCGCTTTGTGTATTGCCCCAGCTTCGAAGGCGTCTCGAAACGAGCCGGTCTGCCAGACCGTATCGAAAATGACTTGATCGAATATCTCAATGGCCTCGCCGCCCGCTTCCCTCACGATGACCTCAGCGAACTCTGAATAACCTTGGTCCTCTCTGGCAAAGCGTCGTCCAGCATGATTGACCATGAGCGCGCCAAGAATTGGCAATGAGCCACCCAATCGAGTACCAAAACTGGCGTTGATGTGACTATGGGCTTGATATGCCGACATAAGGTCGATCTCAGCCCCAAGTTCCTGACCCCATCGAATGCCGTCACCTGTGTTGTTCTCAGAACCAATGTAGTTAGCACCAACAATTCCTGGGCAATATTGCGCCACCATTTCCTTGTTCGCCGCAAACCCGTCGCACGAAAGTAATACGGCTTTGGCTCCAACTCGCTCTCGGCCGCTCTCACCTCCGACGAGTCCGACAACCTGACCGAGTTCGTCTCGAAGTCCTCGCACGTTGGCCTTGTCTACGAAAGTAATTCTTGGCTCAGCGCTGATGGCCGCTCGGAGACCCTCCACGATCTCCGAGCCACGTTCTCCGTCAGTCGTGTGCATACGAAAGGATGAATGTCCAACGTACTGCACGCTCGTGTCGAGGTGAAGATTTAAGCCAACCACATCTGCCAGAAACTCAACTACTTCACTTGACCTCCGACAGATCGCGGCAAGAACCTTCTGATCGACCTTGCCCCCATTGACCCCCATGATGTCTGCCATCATCTGTTCCGGACTGTCCTCGATGCCGAGTTCACGTTGGTAGCGAGAACCGGCTCCCTGGATCAATCCACCACTCAACTCCGTGTTGCATTGTCGATGTACGCTCTTCTCCAACAGCAGAACCTCGACGCCCTGCCTTGCAGCTTGTAGTGCGGCGACCATACCTGCACCACCAGCACCCACTACTACCGCGTCGGACCATATGTCATCGTCGACATTCCTCATTTTTCTATCTCATCCTTCCAGTCATTAGCCCTTTACAATTGCGGGCGGCACATCCGAACTCATTTGTCATCCCCCGGCTGCCGGCGTTCCCGATCGAATCACAAACCTGCATACGTTCAAGTACGTCGACGACTACTTGAGACACTTTGAATGTCACTCTCCGCCACAACTTCTGCAAGTACGGCGAATCAACACGCATTGCGAACGCGCTCACTACGCCGCGCCCCGCCGCTTTACAAGTTGGGCAGCCGCCACCGCCACCACTAACCCCCCGCCATAAAAGAGGTCTTGCGCAAACGACGATGCGCCCATCGCGGTCAATCCGTTGACGCCAGTGCTCAAAAAATAGACGGCAATAAATGTTCCGAGTGCGTTGAAGCGACCTGGCTTTATCGTTGTTGCACCCAGGAAAGCTGCGGCGAATGCGGGAAGCAAGAAACTGAGCCCTGAACTTGGGTCAGCCGCGCCAAGCATTCCGGCGTACAAAATTCCCGCGACCGCACTTAATACGCCTGCTCCAATGAGTGCGAACCACCGGCTTCGGCCCACGCTCACGCCGCTCAATCTTGCAACATTCTGATTCTGTCCGACAAACAACATCCGACGGCCCGTCGACGTATATTCCAACACGTACCAGACGACGATCATGATTCCTAACCCGTAATAGAACATCAAAGAAAGGCCTAGCCATCGATTGGAGATAGTCCAATTCGAATACGAAGTAGATATGCCAGTTATCGTGTTCGATCCACTAATCCATAAGGCAATACCGCTGAGAAATGTCCCCATTCCAAGGGTTGCAATAAATGAATCGACCCGAAGTATCACGATTAGAAATCCATTAATCGCGCCGACAACGCCTCCCACGGCTATCGCGGCTAAGAGCGCGAAGATAATTGGCCAATGTGCCTCAACGTTAAGTATGCCCACCACCAGCGAGGAAAGGACAAGAATTGACGCCGCCGACAAGTCATAGTCGCCCGCTGTTAGCGGCAGCAATATCGCAACGGCCAGCACCAGCAAGGGAGCCTGTGTTCCGAAGATTGATTGAAAGTTAGAAAAGGATAGAAAGGTCTCTGGTCGCATTACTCCGAAAAATACGATCACAAGAAGCCATACGAAGGGCAGTGCCGCAGATTCAGCGATTCCAGACCAACTGCGCCCTCGACGTTCTGGCCGCGAGACGATAACCGGACTGATCGACTCGACTACACCTTCACCTTCCACCGAGTTCGCACCCTCCTCGCAAGAAGATGCACCAACTCTTCTAATTCGAAACATCATTGACTCCGTTTAACCGAATGAAACCTAACTTGATGGGTGATCTATATTCGACCTTGCTATTTCCCATTGGATGAATCACGATGTCTTCACGCCCCCCTGCAGCATGGCCACGTCGATCGCATGCTTGCTGATGTCAGACCCTTCAAGATGCGCAATGACCTCACCTCGATAAAACACAAGAACTCGATCACACAAATCGCACAGCTGCTGAAGATCGGTCGAGCTCACAACGATTGACATGCCCTTGGATTTCGCCGAATCTTTTATGATCCGGAAAATCTCCCATCGTGCACCGATATCTACGCCTTGTGTGGGTTCTTGAAGTAGCAGTAACTGGGGATCCAGGGCCATCCATTTCGCCAGCACGACTTTTTGCTGGTTCCCGCCACTCAACGAGCCGAACTGAATCTCTGGATTCAATGGACGCACTTGATACTGTGTCATCAAGTCGTATGCTCGTTTTTTGAGCTTTTTATGACTGAGCGCGCTCCAGCGTTGGAACTTTGAAACCACTGGTATAGACAGGTTTTCTTCGAGTGAAAGTGCGTCGATGCCGGCGCTAGTTTTACGATCTTCCGGAACAAGGCCGATACCAATTCGCATTGCCTTCTTAGGTTCCATCAATCGTAATTCGAATGCTTCGCCCGAGATTGATAACGTCCCTTGTTTCGCTTTACTTGCTCCAAATAAGAGTGGCCCGACCTCTTCATATCCGGATCCAAGCAGACCGGTAAGTCCGAGTATCTCTCCTGCCTTCACGGTGAAAGACGCTCGTCGTAAAGCGCCTCCCTCCAAATTGTCGACGACTGCGAAGTTGCCTTTGTCTTGAGCACCCATCTTCGGCGACAGTTCGCCCGTGGATGTGTTCACGTCTCCGCCTAACATCATGCGGGAGATCTCACTTTCGCCGATGTTTAGAATGCTTTGGTCGCCAACGACACGTCCATTACGCAAGACCGTGATGCTCTGCGCAATCTCTTTTACTTCGGTTAGATCGTGAGAAACGAATAGTATTCCTACCCCCATTCCGGCGACGCTCCGCATGAGTGAAAATAAATGTGTGGTGTCGGCGTGAGGCAGTGATGTTGTGACCTCGTCCAGAACAAGCATGCCCGCCACAGAACGGCCCGATCTGACATCAGCACTAAGATCTTCGATTCCCAGATTTTGGACTGCACGTGCTATCGCGAGCAGAGTTTGTTTTGTTCTCGACAACTCATTGACTGGCGTCTTCGAATCAATGTCTAACCCATAAAGTTCCATCTGGCTTTGAAAGCGAGCGCGACGCCTTCGCCAATTCAGGCACCAACTATTCTGATACGCGAACTCATGTAACTCGAAATTTTCCAGCGCAGTCAACGATAGAATGAGGCCAAGATCCTGTTGCACGAACGACAATCGACTCCGTTTGACCTTTCGTGTCTGGATGGGAAAGTCCATCACGTTCCCGTCGACAGTGATGCTTCCAGAATCTGGCACGTAGTAGCCGGACAGGACCTTAATGAGGGTACTTTTCCCCGAACCATTTTCACCGACGAGTGCCCGTATTTCACCGTGCTCCACGCGGACAGACACCTGATCTAGAGCTTGTGTTGCGCCTAACCGCTTGGAGAGATCTCGCACTTCTACGACTGGCGAAGACACATTCTCTTCCTTTCAACGAAGTTAACGTCCGACGGGACGAAGCTTTCAACGAGGGTGGGCAGCGTAAGCGCCCACCCTCGTTGAAAGTCGATCAGCCCGACGGTTAGCTGGTCTTCCAAAGACTGGTAAAGCCCTTAACGTATGCACTTCCGTAACCGACGCCCGCGGCTGGCGGATTCCCTGCAGACGCGATATTTGAAGGATCGAACACCCTAAGAACACCCTGTTCGTTGACGACGGGATTGCCGGTCAAAATTCGCATCTCCTGGTCCAAGTCCGCATAGGCGAGCCAGGTTTCGTCTTCACCGACATCCATTTGCACTGCACCGTGCTTAGCGATCGTGTCCAAGAACGTCGGTGTTCCGTTGTAAGTAGAGATGTGAACCTTGCCCGTACGTCCCGCAGACGCAATACCGGACTCAATGAAGGTACTCATGCTGTCGTAGGCTCCCAATACATAAGTGACGCCGCTGTTCTCCGACAACGCAGCTGATACTTCAGAGGGAATGTCAGTCGCCCAGTCCGCATAAGGAACGTTGATCACCTTGATTTTGCAATCAGGGCAATATGTCGAAAACTCTGACTTCATTCCCTGAATGCCAGCTAATGCCGGTGGACCGAGATCCGATGACTCAACTTCCAGTAATTGCGCCGTTCCTGAAGCTTCTTTGATGATCCAGTCGGCATCCAGGCGCGCCGCCTCATTGAAATTCGCTGAAATGCTTCCATTTACATATGAGGGGATCGCGCTATTGTCCCCAGTTTGATAGAAATGGCTGGCAACCACCGGGATACCGGCAGCTTTAGCGGCTTTGATCTGCGGAGCAAGTTGCGCCGGATCGATGCCGCCGAACAACTCAATTAATGAAACGTGGTCGGCAATTGCCTCATCCATACCCTGTACGTATTGGGTTTCGCTGCCATCGTTTGTGTAATCAATCCATTTGATCCCGTACTTCGCCGCCAGCTTGGCGGACGCAGCCTCAGTCACCGACTCAAACGCGATTGACGAACTCACCGGAATGCTGAATATTGTCATTCCTTTGACCTTCGATATGTTAAACGCCGGACCCGGCGCGACCCACTTGGGGAGCGCTGAATAAGTCTTCAACTCCGCAGTAGCGTGCTCGATTCCAGCGGCCTTACTAGTGCTTGCACTGGCATTCCCGCCGATGGCTCCTGCCGCTACCAACGCGCACACAGCTAACGAAGTCAGGCTAGTTGGCCCTATCTTCGATAGTTTCTTGTTGCCCAATTTCATTGTAACCCCCAATTTAGCATAATATATGCACTAGTTTACTATATCACAAAAGCACCATATTCCGCGAGGCGATTTTACGTAAACGTTCGGCGAACGGTACGTAACCCTCATTAACTCCACGGCGCCGTCGCGGGCGTGCCCAGAAGGTCGGAGATTCGACTCGCATCCTTCAGTTCCTCCAGATTCAACACGGCCTCCTTCAATTCCTCGCGAGCGGCTTCAGGCCAGACCCTTGACATCAAGCGGTCAGCTTTCTGGACGATCTCGTTGTTCGTCAACGGATTACTTGATGAAACGGTTGGATGAAGAA
>Ga0182030_10002997_pt1 | contig 36006 bp, 33 predicted proteins | sample 812S3MmetaG_FD_121299 | JGI IMG/M metagenome (GOLD analysis project Ga0182030, IMG submission 121299) | Permafrost microbial communities from Stordalen Mire, Sweden - 812S3M metaG (Illumina Assembly) | ecosystem: Environmental > Terrestrial > Soil > Wetlands > Permafrost | place: Sweden...
ACCTGGAGCGGACGACGGGATTCGAACCCGCGACCCCAACCTTGGCAAGGTTGTGCTCTACCAACTGAGCCACGTCCGCGTAGGCGGTTCACTCTAGCAGTTGGGACGCGGGATCCGGAATGCCACCCGGCCGGCGGGCCCTGTGCCATCCTGCCCGGGTGGCGCTGCTTCCCGACATCGTCCCGGCCCAGGCGATCGAGTTGCGGCGGTGGCACCCCTCCTACGCCGAGGGCCTCTGCGCCGCCGTCACGTCCAGCCTGCCGGAGTTGCGGCCCTGGATGCCCTGGGCCCAGGTGGCACCGGCCGTCGGGGACTACGTCACCCTGCTCGCCGAGGGGGACGCCAAGTTCGAGGCCGGAGCGGAGTGGCAGTTCGTGATGGTCGAGCCCGGCAGCGACAGGGTCGTGGGGGCGTCCGGCCTCCACCACCGTCAGGGCCCGGGCACGATCGAGATCGGCTACTGGGTCTGCACCGACGCCACCCACCACGGCTACGCCACCATGACGGCGAGGGCGCTCACCTCCGCCGCCTTCGCCCATCTCGACGACATCGACGAGGTGCAGATCCGGATGGACTCCGGCAACCGGCGGAGCGCGGCCGTGCCGCCGCGGCTCGGATTCCGCCACCACGGCGACGTCGACCACGAGATCGACGCGCCGGGCCAGTGCGGCCGCATGATGGTCTGGGTCATGTCCCGTCACGGGTGGGACCCCTCGGGCGCGGTGGCGCAGCCCACCACGTAGCCGGGGCCCGTCGGCGCCCGGACCGCCGTGCGGTGCTCAGGCCGGCACTTCGGCGTGCCACCAGGGCACGGGACGGTCCCGCCGGTCGGCCTCGGCCACCAGCTCGTCCAAGGACCGCTCCATCGCCTCGGCCAGCACGGCCACATCCGGGACGAGGTCCCAGCAGGCCTGGACGCCGACATGGACGGTGTCCAGATACGAGAAGACGGTGACGTTGACGCCAACGCCCTCCATGATGGGGCCCAGGGGATGGAGCGACTCCATCCTGGCCCCGGCCAGGTAGACCGGCACGTCCGGACCCGGCACGTTGGACACCACGAGGTTGAACGGAGGCGCCACGTGGTCGAAGAGGCGCAGATTGGTCACGAGTCGGGACAGGCGGGTGGCGACGGCGGGGAACGCCGTCTCGGCCCACGAGGCGAACACCTCGGGGTCGACGCTGGCGTTCTGCTCCTTGGCCGCCCGCACGCCGTCCCGGATGTGCCGGAGGCGGGCCGCCGGGTCGGTCACCCCGGTGGCCAGGGACACGAGCATGCCCGACACCCGGTTACCCAGGGCACCCTGTTCGGCCGCCGTCCGCACCGACACCGGCACGAGGGCCACGAGTGACGTCTCGGGCTCCTCCCCACGGGCCGCGAACAGGGCCCGCAGGCCCCCTGCCGTCACGCCCAGGACGACGTCGTTGGCGGTGGCGCCGAACACGGCGGCCACCCGCCGGACCTCGGCGAGTGGCAGGTCGGCGAAGGCCACCCGCCGGTGCGGCGAGATCGCCCGGTTGATGGACGTCGGGGGCGCCTGGAACAGGGCCGGCGGCAGCCCGCTGAGCACCTCCCGGTTGCGGGTGCTGACGGCCCGTGCCGTCTGGACCGTGCGGGCGATCGAGCGGACCAGGCTGTCGAGCTGACCCGGGAGACCGCCGATCGACTGCTTGAGCTGGTCGAACTCGCCCGGGAGGGCCGGGGGTGACCACTCCCTCCCCGGGGTCCGGCCCTCGGGCCCGTCGATCACCGCGGGCCCGTCGGGGCGTGCGCCCTCGACGGAGCCGGGCCCGTCCACACCGGAGGGCCCATCCACCGCGGACGTGGCGGGGGCCGCACCGAACAGGGGGCGCGGAGCGGGATCGGCGGAGAGGTCGAAGAACGACGCCAGGATCTCGGCACCCGAGACCCCGTCGATGATGGCGTGGTGGACCTTGGCCACGATGCCGACCCGACCGTCCGCCAGGCCCTGCACCACATGGAACTCCCACAGCGGCCGGCTGCGGTCGAGCGGGCGCGAGGCCAGGTCGGCCACCAGCTCGGCGAGCTCGGTGGCACCACCCGGCTCCGGCAGGCTGGCCCGCCGCACGTGGAAGTCGAGGTCGAAGTCGGGGTCCTCCACGAGCGTCGGGTGCTGCAGGCCGAAGGGAACCTCGACCATCCGCATGCGGAAGGGCGGCACCAGGGGGACGCGCTCGGCGACCAGCGAGCGGATCCGACGGAACCCCAACCCCCCGGGCACACCGTCGGGGTCGAACACCATGGCCCCCAGGATGTGGAGGTGGGTGGTGGGCGATTCGAGGGCGAGGAACGCCCCGTCCAGTCCGGTCAGCCGGCTCACGGGGTCACCGGCCCGTCGACCCGAAGCCGTCGAGGCCCCGTTCGGACCCGTCCAGCGAGGCGACCTCGACGAACCGGGCCGTGTCCACCCGCTGGAGCACGAGCTGGGCGATGCGGTCACCCCGTCGGACCCGGTACGGGACCTCGGGATCGGTGTTCACGAGCAGGACGGCGAGCTCGTCGCGGTAGCCGGAGTCGATCAGTCCGGGGGTGTTGAGGCAGGTCACCCCGTGGCGGAGGGCGAGGCCGCTGCGCGGCTGCACGAACCCGGCGTACCCCTCGGGGATGGCGAGGGCGATACCGGTCGGCACCATGGCGCGCCCGCCGTTCGGCTCGAGCAGGACCTCGATCCGGGCCACCAGGTCGGCTCCGGCGTCGCCGCTGTGGGCGTAGCCCGGTAGGGGCAGGTCGGGGTCGAGGCGCATCACGGGCACCGCCAGTCCTGTGCCCTGGGCCGTCCCCGTGCCGCTGTCTGCCGGGGTCACCCGCACGTCCCGCTCATCACCCGGACGCTACCGCCCGCCACGGGGTCCTGCCGTCACCCGTCCGTGACCGGTCCGACAGCGGCCCGCCACCGTCCCGTTCCTTCGGCCGCCGCTCCGGCCGATCCCCTCCGGCCGTTCCGGTCAGTGCCGCGGGCGACGCCGACGCCCGGGTTTCTGACGGACCGTCACCTTTGCTGGCGGCCACCCCTCCGGTAGGTTGACCGCGTGCTGGTGTGGATGGACCTGGAGATGACGGGACTCGAGGCCGACCGTCACGTCATCGTGGAGATCGCCACCCTGGTGACCGACGATCAGCTGACGGTGGTGGCCGAGGGCCCCGACCTGGTCGTGCACGCCACCGAGGAACAACTGGGCGCCATGGACGACTTCGTCCGGGACATGCACTCCGCCAGCGGCCTGCTCGAGGAGATCCGGTCGTCGGAGCTCACCCTGGAGGACGCCGGTCGCCAGACGCTCGAGTTCATCCGGGCCCACGTCCCGAAGCCCCGGACGGTGCCCCTGGCCGGGAACTCGATCGGCACGGACCGCCGCTTCCTCGCCGCCCACCTCCCCGAGATCGAGGAGTACCTGCACTACCGCTCGGTCGACGTGTCCACCGTCAAGGAACTCAGCGCGCGCTGGTACCCCGAGGCGGCCGCCGCCGCACCACCGAAGGCCGGCGGCCACCGGGCCATGGACGACATCCGGGAGTCCGTGGCCGAGCTCGCCTACTACCGGGCCGCCGTGTTCAAGGACCCCACCCCCTGAGGCGTCGCCGCGGCCGGGCCGCGGCGACGCCGGAGCGAGAGGAGCACCCATGGCCGACGAGCCATCGACCGACGAGACGCCCCGTCCCACCGTGGCCGACACCCCCGCTGAAGCCGTGCCGAGCCGGGACGAGGTGGTCGCCACCCTCACGGCACCGGACGCCCCCTTCGAGATGGAGGAGGTCGTCATCCGGGGCATCCTCACCCGGACCTGGAAGACTGCGCCCGCCGACCTCCGGGCCGTGTTCGAGCTGTCCGCCCTCCACGGCGACAAGGACTTCCTCGTCTACGAGGACGAGCGGGTGACGTTCGCCGAGAACTTCCGTGCCGTCGCCGCACTCGGGCACGCGCTCGTCGGGCGCTTCGGGGTGCGCCCGGGCGATCGGGTCGCCATCGCCATGCGCAACCTGCCCGACTGGGTCATGGCCTTCTGGGCCACCATCACCGTCGGTGCGGTGGCCGTTCCCCTCAACGCGTGGTGGACCGGTGAGGAGCTCGCCTACGGGCTGTCCGACTCCGGCAGCCGCGTGGCGTTCGTCGACGAGGAGCGCCAGCAGCGGGTCTCCCACCACCTGGCCGAGGTGCCCGGTCTGGACGCCCTCATCGTGTCGTGCGAGGAGCACGACCCCGACACCGGCGGACGCCGCGCCGCGGTGGCCGGCCACCTCGACCGCGAGGGTGCCGAGCCGCTGCCCGTCGTCCCCTTCACCGAGTTGGTCGGATCGCCGGCCGACGACCTCGCCCTGCCCGAGGTGACCATCGACGCCGACGACGACGCCACCATCTTCTACACCTCGGGCACCACCGGACGACCGAAGGGCGCGGTCGGGACGCACCGCAACAGCTGCTCCAACCTGATGAACCTCTTCTTCGTGGCGACCGTCGGCAGCCAGCGTCGGAGCCAGGCCCAGAAGGACGCCTCGCCGGGGGTCCAGAACGCCAACCTCCTGTCGGTGCCGCTCTTCCACGCCACCGGCTGCCATGCCCTCCTGGTCACCAACACGGCGGCGGGCGGGAAGCTGGTGATGATGCACCACTTCGACCCCGAGCGCGCGCTCGAGCTCATCGAGCGGGAGCGCATCACCGTGTTCGGCGGGGTGCCCGCCATGGTCATGCAGGTCATCGACTCCCCCGACTTCCCGAAGCGGGACACCTCTTCGGTCCAGTCCATCTCCTACGGCGGCGCCCCGGCACCGCCGGACCTGGTGCGTCGGATCAAGGAGCACTTCCCCTCGGGCGCGCCGGGCAACGGGTACGGGCTGACCGAGACCTCGGCCATGACCACGATGAACACGGGCGACGACTACGTCCGCAAGCCGGACAGCGTCGGGCCGCCGTCACCGGTGTGCGACGTGGCCGTGGTGCCCGAGGACTGGGACGCACCCGAGCCCCCCATCGACCAGCCGGCCGACCCGGAGCGTACCGGCGAGCTGTGGATCAAGGGACCGAACGTGGTGCGCGGCTACTGGAACCGGCCCGACGCCACTGCGGCCACGTTCTCGAGCGGCTGGCTGCACTCGGGCGACGTGGCCCGCATCGACGAGGAGGGGTTCGTCCACATCGTGGACCGGGCGAAGGACATGATCATCCGCGGGGGCGAGAACGTCTACTGCGTCGAGGTCGAGGCCGCCCTCCACGAGCACCCGGCGGTCGCCGACTGCGCCGTCATCGGCGTGCCCCATCCCGTGCTGAGCGAGGAGGTCGGGGCCGTCATCGTGCTGCGGCCCGGTACGGACGTGGCGGCCGACGAGTTGACCCGCCACGTGCGCGAGCGGCTGGCCGCCTTCAACACGCCCACCCGCTACTGGTTCCGGAGCGAGGCACTCCCGCGCAACCCCGCCGGCAAGATCCTGAAGCGCGAGCTGCGCACCGAGCTCCTGGGCGACGCCCCGGTCTTCTGACCGGTGACCGTGCCGCTGGTCCGCGGCGTCGGGTGTGCGACCGTCCGGCGACGTCGGCGCGGCTCAGGACGCCCCGGGCGCCGCGCCCTGCCCGTCGGTCTCGACCCGGGTCTCGAGGGCATCCAGGTCGGCGAGGTCGTGCCCGGCCACCGCCTCGTCGGCCAGTGCCCGCTGCAGGTCGGCGGTGACCTCGGCCGGATCGGACCCGCGGTGGAGGATTCTCGACCCCGTCGCCGATCGGGCGTCGTCGGCGGCCTCACCGGTGTCGAGTGACTCGGAGACGGCCTGGTCGGCGTCCCGCTCCGCCTCGGCCTCCGCCGCCTCCGCATCACGGGCCTGTGGGCTCCCCGGCCGGGACGCCTCGATGCGGGTGACCTCGGCCTCGATGCCGAGTCGTTCGTGATCGGCCTCGGCCGCCAGTTCGCCGGACGCCTTGGCGGCGGTCAGGGTGGCCTCGGCACCGTCGACGGACGTGCTCGCCGCCTGTTCGTGCTGGAAGACCGGATTGCGGACGTGGCCCCCGGGCGCGGGGCCCTCGGCCCGGAGGGCGTCGAGCTCCGCGTCCATCTCGTGCTCGATGCTCGCCGCAGGATCCGCTGACGCGGCTGTCGGATCGGTCTCAGTCATGAATTTTGTGTCGACAAGCCCGGACGTGATCTTGAGCGCGCCGTCCCGTGGGCGTCGCACGCCCACCGGCGAACCACCTGACAAGATGGACGCCATGGGCTCGGACGGCAGCAAGTCGCGCAAGAAGAAGCAGCACCTCCCCAAGGTGCCGAAGTACGAGGAGCCCAACCGGCTCGAGGGCGCGCAGGGGGGCACGGGCTTCGGCCGGGCCGGGCACAACTCGGACCACCACCACTACGAGAAGCCGACCGGATTCGGCGCCTGGATGCTGAAGGTACTGGGGAGGAAGCCCAACCCCTAGGCACCCGTACGGTCCTGGCCGGTGGGCCGACGGATCGCCGGACGCAGGACGCCGGGTGGGCGCCGACTCAGGCCGGTCCGTCGAGGAGGGCGCGTGTCCGGTCTACGTCGTCGCCCATCTGGGCCACCAGCGCGTCGACCGAGTCGAACGCCAGCTCGTCGCGCAGTCGGTGCACGAACGACAGCCGGGCCGGTTCGCCGTAGAGGTCACCGCTGAAGTCGAGCAGGTACGCCTCGACGAGCAGCTCGCCGTCGACGCCGTAGAAGGTCGGTCGGCGGCCGACCGACACGGCGGCCTTCCAGCGGGCACCGTCCGGACGTTCGTACCAGCCGGCGTAGATGCCGGGTGCGGGTAGGCAGATCTCCCCCGGCACGGCGATGTTGGCGGTCGGGAAGCCCAGTTCGGCGCCGCCGCGCCGGTCGCCGGTGACCACGGGCCCGCGCACCTGGTGGGGCCGGCCCAGCAGGACGGCGGCGCCCTCGACGTCGCCCGCACCCACCAGCGTACGGATCCGGGTGGACGACACGGGCAGCGCGTCCGGCCCGCCGTCGGCCTCGGAGGACAGGGACACGCCGTCCACGGCGAACCCGGCGACCGAGCCCATCTCGGTCAGCAGCGCCACGTTGCCCTTCCGGCCGTGACCGAAGTGGAAGTCCTCCCCCACCACGACCAGCCGGGCGCCGAGGCCCTCGACGAGCTCCCGGGTGACGAACTCCTCGGCGGTCTCGTTCGCCCGCTCCTCGTCGAAGCGGACCACTACGGTCCGGTCGACCCCGGCGGACGCCAGCAGCTCGAGCTTCTGGTCGAGATCGCAGAGCAGCAGCGGCGCCGACGCCGGGCGCACCACGGACGCCGGATGGCGGTCGAAGGTGACCACCACCGTGGCCAGGCCGCTGTCCTGGGCGCGGGTCCGCAGCTCGGCCAGCAGGGCCCGGTGCCCGAGGTGGACACCGTCGTAGGCACCGATGGTCACGGCCGAGCCGCCGGTGGGCGGCACGAGGTGGACGCTGTCGGTCACGATCTCCACGATGGGCAAGGTTACCGCCGAGTCAGCGACGACCGGACCCCGATCGCCGGAGGGTCGCCGGTGCCGGGGCCGGGGAGGTTCAGCCGGCGGACTCGATGACCACGGCGGGCTTGATCCGGTCCGTCTCGGTGGCCTCGTAGACGGCCAGCAGGTGGTGGGCATCGTCGACGAGCCCCCACGGACCGTCGCCCGATACCCCGAGCGGCACCCGGTCGAGCGGTAGGCCCCGGGCGACGAGCCGCTGGGCGTCGATCGGCACCACCACCTGGTCGAGGTCGCGCATGGCCTGCGCCGGGGTGAGCACCACGGCGGGCGTCAGCTCGTCGACCAGTCGGGCGTCCTCGGTCGTGAACGACCCGATGCGCGTGCGCCGGAGGTTCCGCAGATGGGCCCCGCCGCCCAGCCGCTCACCGAGGTCGGCGGCCAGGACCCGGACGTAGGTACCCGACGAGCACTCCACCTCGATCCGGAAGACCCCCGGGGTCAGGCCCGGCATGACGTCGTAGCGGTAGACGGTCACCGGTCGGGCCGAGCGCTCCACCTCGATCCCCTCGCGGGCCAGGGCGTGGAGGCGCCGACCGTCGACCTTCACGGCCGACACCATCGGCGGGACCTGCTCGATGTCACCGGTCAGGCCGGCGGCCGCCTCGCGCACGGACGACAGCGAGACGTCCTCCATGTCCCACGTGCCCGTCACCTCGCCCGAGGCGTCCAGGGTCGAGGTGGCCGTCCCGAGGACGACCTCGGCCTCGTACGTCTTCGGCAGGGCCGTGAGGAACCGCATCAGGCGGGTGCTCCGGCCCAGGCCCACCAGCAGCACGCCGGTGGCGTCGGGGTCGAGGGTGCCGGCATGGCCGACGCGCTTCTGGCCGAAGATGCGCCGGCACCGGGCCACGACGTCGTGGGAGGTCCATCCGGCCTCCTTGTCCACCACCACCAGGCCGTTGACCTGGTCCGCCGCCGGGCGACTCACCGGTAGTTGTCGTCCGCCCCGTCGACCTCGGCCCGCCCCGCGGCGTCGTCGGACTCGTGGATGTGGCGGATCAGGTCCTCGATCCGGTTGCCGGTCACGACGGCCGGGTCCTGGACGAACGACAGCTGCGGCGTGCGCTTGAGCTGGGTCTGCCGCGCCACCGCCTTCTGCACCTGGACCCGGCGGGCGTCGAGGGCGCTGGCCGCGTCGTCCGAGAGGGAGCTCAGGTACACGGTCGCCTGGCGCAGGTCCGCCGTGGTGTCGACCGACGTCACGGTCACCAGGCGCAGGCGCTCGTCCGCGTCGGCCAGCCGCTCGAGTTCATCGGCCACGACCTGGCGGAGCACCTGGTTGACCCGGAGCGAGCGTGAATAGGGGGCGACGCCCCGGTTGTCCTGACGACGTGCCACTGGCCCTCCGGTCCGTCCACGACCCCGCCCGCGCCGCCCCGTGTAGGGGCGGCTGCGGTCAGGTGCGGGGGATCTCCCGCTCGTCGAAGGTCTCGATGATGTCGCCTTCCTTCAGGTCCTGGTAGTCCGAGAGGCCGATACCGCACTCGAACCCGGCCTGGACCTCGCGGGCATCCTCCTTGAAGCGGCGCAGCGACGTGATGGCGCCCTTCCAGATGATGACCCCCTCGCGCAGGAACCGGACCTTGGAGCCTCGGGTGATGACGCCCTCCCGGACGTAGCAGCCGGCGATGGCCCCGATCTTCGGCACCCGGAAGACCTGACGCACCTCGGCCTCGCCCGTGACGACCTCCTCGAAGACCGGCGAGAGCATGCCGAGCATGGCCGCCTCGAGGTCCTCGAGCAGTTTGTAGATGATCTCGTAGGTCCGGATCTCGACGTTGGCCTTGGCCGCCATCTCCCTCGAGCGCCGGTCGGGGCGCACGTTGAAGCCGATGATGGTGGCATTGGAGGCCTGGGCCAGCTCGACGTCGGACTCGGTGATGCCGCCGACGCCCCGCAGGACGAAACTGAGCTTGACGTCATCTCGCTCGAGCTTGCGCAGGCTCTCGGTGACGGCCTCGAGCGAACCGCGCACGTCGGCCTTCAGGATCAGGTTCAGCGTGGCCGTCTCGCCCCGCTGGATCTGCTCGAACAGGTCCTCGAGCTTGGCGCCGCCCAGTGCCGAGGTGGCCGCGGGCACGTGCCCGGCCACGCGGTAGCGGTGGGCGCGGGCCTCGCCGATCGTGCGGGCCTGGGCCAGCTCCGGGGCGACCCGGAACTCGTCGCCGGCCTCCGGTGGCTCGGAGAACCCGAGTACCTGGACCGGCGTCGACGGTGGCGCCTCCTTGATCTGGTGGCCGTGGTCGTCGACGAGCGCCTTGACCTTGCCCCACGCGGCACCGGCCACGATGGGGTCGCCGACCCGCAGGGTGCCCTGCTCCACGATGACCGAGGCCACCGGGCCCCGGCCGATCTCGAGCTCGGCCTCGATGACGACGCCACGGGCCCGGCCCTCGGGCGACGCCTGGAGCTCCTCGATCTCGGCGACCAGCACGATCTGCTCCAACAGGTCCTCGATGCCGAGGGACTGGAGGGCCGACACCTCGACGGCGATGGTGTCGCCACCCCAGGCCTCGGGCACGAGCCCGTGCTCCGACAGCTGCTGGAGCACCCGGTTGGGGTCGGCCTCGTCGCGGTCGATCTTGTTGACGGCCACGATGATCGGCACGTCGGCCGCATTGGCGTGGCTGATGGCCTCGATGGTCTGGGGCATGACTCCGTCGTCCGCCGCCACCACCAGGACCACGATGTCGGTCACCTCGGCACCACGGGCACGCATGGCCGTGAAGGCCTCGTGACCGGGGGTGTCGATGAACGTGATCGGGTGACCCTCCCACTCGACCTGGTAGGCGCCGATGTGCTGGGTGATGCCGCCGGCCTCCCCCGCCACGACGTTGGCCGAGCGGATGCGGTCGAGCAGCAGGGTCTTGCCGTGGTCGACGTGACCCATGACGGTGACGATCGGCGGGCGGGGCCGCAGCTCGGACTCGTCCACTTCCTCGTCGTCGTCGTCGAAGAACTTGGCCAGCAGCTCGGCTTCGCGCTCCTCGCCCGGATCGACGAGCCGGACGTCCGCGCCGAGCTCGGCGGCGAACAGTTCGATCATGTCGTCGGTCAGCGACTGGGTGGCCGTGACCATCTCCCCCTGCAGGAGCAGGAAGCGGACCACGTCACCGGCGGAGCGGTTCAGCTTGGGGCCGAGGTCACGGGCCGTCGAGCCGCGCTCGATGATGACCTCGTTCTCGGGCACGGGAGCCGTCGAGGGCGCGTAGGCCGTGAGGGTCGTCGGCTCCAGCTCCTCGAGGTTCCGGCGGCGCCGACGGGGCCGACGCTGATTGGGACGGCCTCGGCCGACACCGGGGCCACCACGACCGCCGGGGCCACCGGGTCCTCCGGGGCCGCCTCCGGGGCCGCCGCCGGGGCGACCGCCGCCGTAGCCACCGGTCGAGCCGCCGGGGCGACCGCCGTAGCCTCCGCCGGTCGCGCCGGGGGGACCCCCGGTGCGGGGTGCGCCGGGACGACCGGCACCCGCACCGCCGGGACGGCCGGTGAATCCGGGACGCGGGGCTCCGGGCGGCGGGCGCCGCCCACCGGCCCCGGGGGGCGGGGGGATCGGCTTGCCGGTGATCGAGCGCGGTGGGCCGCCGGGGGGCGGGGGGATCGGCTTGCCGGACGGGCTGGTCGGCGGGCGGGCGGGCGCCGAGGCGGGCCGGGGCGGGGCCCCGGCAGCGGCCGGTGCAGCCGCGGCGGGGGCAGCCGGTGTGGCGGGTGCCCCGGGGGCGGCCGCGGGCGCCGCGGCCGCGGGCGCCGCGGCCGCGGGCGCCGCGGCCGGAGCGACAGGAGCGGTCGGGGCGGGGGCGGGCGCCGGTGCGGGGGCGGGGGCCGCGGCCGGAGCGGCCGGAGCGGGGGCGGGCGGAGCGACCGGAGCCGGGGCGACCGGAGCCGGTGCAGGTGCAGCTGCCGCAGGTGCCGCAGGTGCGACGGGTGCCGCCGGTGCGGCGGGGGCCGGTGTCGGCGCCGGTGCCGGGGCGGGACGGGGTGCCGGGGCCGGGGCGACGCCCGGCTGCTCGGAGGCGGGCCGACTGGTCACCAGGCGGGCACCGGTGCGCTTGACGGGGGCCGGCGACGAGGCGCCGTCCCCGGCCGCCGGGTCGACGCCTGTTCCGGTCGGTGCGGCGGGCTCGGCCGGCTCGGTCGTCGGCGCGGCCTTCTTGGCCGGGGCCTTCTTGGCGGCGGCCTTCTTGGTCGGGGCTTCCGGCTCGCCGGGCTGCACGGGACGGCGAAGCCCCTCACGGTCCGCCTTCCGGCGGGCGCGGTCCGCCTGCGCGTCCTCGATGGACGACGAATGGCTCTTGACGCCCATCCCGAGGGACAGGCAGAGGTCAAGAGCCTCCTTGTTGGTCAGGCCGAGCTCATGAGCGAGCTCGTATACCCGGATCTTCTTCGGCAACGGCTGTTACTGCCCTTCCTTCGATGTCGCAGGTGTCAAAGCGCACATACGACCCTCCATCCTCGCACATCACGGGGCCGGTCTGGCCGAGCCGTCGGGGCCCGGAGCACCGGCCTGCCCAACGAGTGCCCGACGCAGGTCGTCGACCGCTCCGCTGGCCACCGGGCCCCGGAAGGCCCGTTCGTAGGCCCGACGCTTCCGGGCCGAGTCCACACAGCTCACGGAACCCCGGCACAACCATGCGCCACGCCCCGGGAGCGTGCGCCCGAGAACGAGTGATCCGTCCTCCAGGCGCACCACCCGCACCATCGTGTCCGCCGGACCCGTCCGACGGCACCCGATGCAGGTCCGCTGAGGCGCTATGCCGGAGCCTCCCCGGCCGGTTCCCGGTCGACCTCGGTGGTCGGGGCGCCCTCGGCGGCCTCCGTCCCTCCGGTCGCGGGCGTCTCCATCTCCTCGGCGGCCACGGCGGCGGCCTCCTCGACGGCCACCGCGTCAGCGACGGCCTCGATCTCGGACTCGGCCACGTCCTCGGCCACCAGCTCGGAGGCGACCTCCTCGGCACCCTCGGCACCCTCGGCCCCTTCGGCCCACTCCGTGGCCGACACCGCGGAGCCACCCTCGGCGGGCTGCCACACCATCTCGCCGGCCTCGTTCTGGATCCACTCGCCCTCGGCCCACTCCTCGCCGGCGTAACCCGACTCCTCCTCGGCCAGCTGGGTCTCGCTCTTGATGTCGATCCGCCAGCCGGTCAGCCGGGCGGCCAGGCGGGCGTTCTGCCCCTCCTTGCCGATGGCCAGCGACAGCTGGTAGTCGCTCACGATCACGGTGGCCGTGCCGGTGTCGTCGTCGAGGCGCACCTCGCGGACGCGGGCCGGGGCCAGGGCGGACTGGATGAGCTCGACGGGGTCGTCGGAGTACGGCACCACGTCGACGCGCTCGCCGCGCAGCTCATTGGTCACCATGCGCACGCGCGAGCCCCGGGCGCCCACGCAGGCACCGACGGGATCCACGTTCGGATCGTTCGACCACACGGCGATCTTGGTCCGGTGACCGGGCTCGCGGGCGGCCGCCTTGATCTCCACGGCGCCCGACGAGATCTCGGGGACCTCGAGCTCGAAGAGCCGCTTGATCAGGCCCGGATGGCTCCGGCTGACCACGATCTGGGGACCCTTGGTCGTCTTGCGGACCTCGACGATGTACGCCTTCAGTCGCGCCCCGTGCTCGTAGCGCTCGTAGGAGACCTGCTCGGCCTGGGGCAGCAGCGCCTCGACCTTGCCCAGGTCGAGCAACGTGTACCGGTTGTCGGTCTGCTGGACGATGCCGGTCACGATGTCACCCTCGCGCCCTGCGTACTCCTCGTACTTGAGGTCGCGTTCCACTTCCCGGATGCGCTGGAGGATGACCTGCTTGGCCGTCTGGGCCGCGATGCGGCCGAAGTCGTCCGGCGTGTCGTCCCATTCGCGGATGACGTTGCCGTCCTCGTCGAGCTCCTGGCCGTAGACCCGGATCTCGCCCGAGTCGGGGTCGATCGTGACGACCGCCTCCTCGGCGGCGTCGGGACGCCGCTTGTAGGCGGCGACCAGGGCATTGGCCAGGGCGTCGAGCAGCGTCTCGACCGAGATCCCCTTGTCGCGTGCGATCTGGCCGAGGGCATCGAGGAACTCGAAGTTCGTCTTGCTCATGGGGTCACGACCTGCTTCCTCTTCTGCGTCTGCTTCTGTCCCGTGGGCTTGCCACCGGGCTTGGCGCCGGACTTCCGGCCGGCGGGGTTGCCCGGTGTGTCCTGCCCACCCCACACGAACACCGTGCGGGCCCGGTCGATGTCGCTGTAGGCGAGACGGACCGGCTCGTCGTCGGACCCCTCGACGGCGAGGCTGAAGCCGTCGTCGTCGGAGGTCAGGAGGGTGCCCCGCAACCGCCGCTCCCCGGGTACCTGGGGACGCGTCTTGACCGTCACCGTGGCGCCGAGCGCCTTGGCGAAGTGGGCGGGCGTGCGCAGTGGCCGCTCGATCCCCGGGCTCGAGACCTCGAGGGAGTAGCGGCCGGGAATGGGGTCGAGTTCGTCGAGTACCGTCGAGACCGCGCGGTTGGCATCGGTCAGCGCCTCGAGGTCCACGCCGCCCTCGCGGTCGACGGTAACCTGCAGCACGCCGGTCTTCATCTCGACATCGACGAGCTCGAGACCGGCGTCGTCCACCACGGGCTGGAGTGCGGCGAAGAGATCCTGGACCATCTGCGCTGCCTCCTCTCCTCGTTGATCGTCTGTCGTCGGTCGCGTTCGTGTCCGTCCCCGGTCGTGACCCCGGGGGGTCCCGACCCGTCCTGCGCCTCCGGCGGGGTGTTTCCGACCAAAACAAAAGCGTGGGCTGACCGCCCACGCCTTGTCAGCGTCACTACACCCCAACCGAACGGCAGACTGGAAAGTATAGCAGCGCAGGCAGGGCGGTGGGACCCTGACCTGGTCCTCCGGCGGCTTCTCCGGGTGGGGCGGGGGCGGGGCGGAACGGGGTGCGGGGGGCTCGGCGGCCCTGCTCAGGGGGCCAGCAGGGCCCCGGCAGGGGCGTCGAGCGCCACCTCTCGCTCGTCCCCGGTGGACCGCGACCGCCACTCGACGATGCCCCGGGCCACGCCCTTGCCCCCGACCACCAGGCGGACCGGGATCCCGAGCAGGTCGGCGTCGGCGAACTTGACCCCGGGCGACACGTCCCGATCGTCGTAGAGCACCTCGACGCCGGCGGCCACCAGTCGGTCGTAGAGGGCATCGGCGGCCTCGGCGACCTCGGGGGACCTCCCGGCACCCAGCGCGGCCAGGTGGACCTCGAACGGGGCCAGGGCGGCCGGCCACACCAGGCCCCTGTCGTCGTGGCACTCCTCGGCCACCACCGAGAGCAGTCGGGACACCCCCATGCCGTAGCAGCCCATGGCGAATACGGCCTCGCTCCCGTCCTCGGCCACGAAGGAGGCACCCGGCATCACGTCGGAGTACTTGGTACCCAACTGGAACGTGTGGGCCGCCTCGACCGAACGGACCAGTTCCACCCCGGCGCCGCAGCGCGGACAGGCGTCGCCGGTCACCACCTCGGCGTACGAGCCCCAGACGTCCACGTCGAAGTCACGACCGAGGAGCACGCCGCTCAGGTGGTGGTCGGCCCGGTTGGCCCCGGTGATCCACGGCCCGGGCCGCGACACCCCGACATCGGCCACCACGGTGACACCGGCACCCTGCTGCCCGCCGGGCCCGATATACCCCTTGACCAGGGACGGATGTGAAGCGAACTCCGACTCCTCGAACAGGCGCCAGCCACCGGGCAGGCGGGCCTCCCGGTCACCGGGGACCAGGACGAGCACGGCGTTCCCGTCGGCATCGACCACCGCCAGGCACTTCAGCAGGTCGGCGGGGGAGACGGCGGGGTCGTCGAAGAAGGCGACCACCTCGTCGATGCCGGGCCGACCCGGCGTGTGGTGCTCGACCGCGGCCGGGGCGTCCTCATCGGGCGCCGACGGATCACCGAAGCCGCCACGGCCGGCCGCCTCCACGTTGGCGGCGTAGCCACAGCCCACGCAGCGCACGAAGTGGTCCTCCCCCACTGAGGACGGCACCATGAACTCGTGGTTGACGTCACCGCCGATGGCGCCGGACTCAGCCTCCACCGGGGACACGTCGAGGCCCAGCCGGTCGAAGATCCGCAGGTAGGCGTCGTAGACGGTGGCGTAGGAGGCCTGCATGGCCTCCTTGTCGACGTCGAACGAGTAGGCGTCGGCCATGATCAGCTCACGGGTGCGGAGCAACCCGAAGCGGGGACGGGCCTCGTCGCGGAACTTGACCTGGATCTGGTAGACGGTGAGCGGCAGCTGACGGTAGGAGTCGACCTCGGCGCCGACCGTGACCGTCACCACCTCCTCGTGGGTGGGGCCGAGCACGAACGAGCCACCACGGCCCTCGACCTGCATGGCCGGCAGGACGTCGCTCCCGAACAGGGCGGCGCGTCCGCTCTGCTGCCACAGCTCGAGTGGGTGGAGGGCCGGAAGGAGCAGCTCCTGGCAGCCGGCGGCGTCCAACTCCTCGCGGATGATGGCCTCGATGTTGTGGAGGACCCGGAGCCCGAGGGGGAGGAAGGTGTAGATGCCCGAGGCCAGTCGGCGGATGAATCCACCCCGCACCAGCAGCTGGTGGCTGGCCACCTCGGCGTCGGCCGGGGCCTCTCGCAGGGTGCGGACGAGCAGGCGGGACATGCGCATGGGCGGAGATCCTACCGGGACGGCACCGTGCCTCCGTGAGGACGGTGCTGCATCCGCGTCGGGCCGGACACGTCAGGACGCCCGCGTCCCGTCCGAGTCGGTGGGGCCGGCGGATCAGTCCGTCGGGGCGGCCCCGTCACCGAATCGCTTACGGATCAGCTCGACCTTCGACTCGGAGGCGTTGGCGTCGGCGCCCTTGGCGTCGAGCAGGTCCCGGCGGTCGGCCTCGGCCTCGGCCTCCGCGCCGACGTCGGCCGCGGCCAGACGGGCGTCGACCCCCTCGGCGACCAGCCGCTCGGCCTCGGCGACCAGCGCCTCCACCATCTCGTCCTCGGGGACGACCCGCACGATCTTGCCCTTGATGAACAGGTGGCCCCGCTTCCGGCCGGCCGCGATCCCGATGTCGGCCTCGCGGGCCTCACCGGGACCGTTCACCACGCAGCCCATCACCGCCACCTGGATGGGCAGATTCCGGTTCTCGAGGGCGTCCTGGGCGGCCTTGGCCACGGCGATCACGTCGATCTCGGAGCGGCCGCAGCTCGGACAGGCGATGAGGTCGAGACCCTTGCGTTCGCGCAGGCCGAGGGCTTCGAGCAGCTGCCGGCCGGCGCGGGCCTCCTCGACCGGGTCGGCGGTCAGTGAGTACCGGATGGTGTCGCCGATCCCCTCGGCCAGGAGGGTGGCGATGCCGGCCGTGCCCTTGAGCAGCCCGGCGGGTGGCGGACCCGCCTCGGTGACGCCGAGATGGAGTGGGTGGTCGAAGGTCTCCGAGGCGAGCCGGTACGACTCGATCATCAACGGCACCGATGACGCCTTGACGGAGATCTTGACGTCCTCGAAGTCGACCTCGGCGAAGTAGGCGAGCTCCATCCGGGCCGACTCGACGAGAGCCTCCGGGGTCGCACCGCCGTACTTCTTGTACAGGTCGGGGTGCAGGGAGCCGGCATTGACGCCGATCCGGATCGGCACTCCCCGGTCCTTGGCCTCGGCGGCGACCAGCTTGATCTCGTGGGGCTTGCGCAGGTTGCCGGGGTTGAGCCGCAGTCCCTGGACCCCGGCCTCGAGGGCCGCCAGCGCCATCTCCACGTGGAAGTGGATGTCGGCGATGATCGGCACCGGTGACCGCGGCACGATGCGGGCCAGTCCCTCGGCCGCCTCCTCCTCGTTGCAGGTGCAACGCACCAGGTCGGCCCCGGCCGCGGCCAGGGCGTAGATCTGGGTCAGCGTGCCCTCCACGTCGGCCGTCTTGGTGGTCGTCATCGACTGGACCGTCACCGGGGCGCCACCGCCGACGGGCACGTCGCCCACCTGGATCCGACGGGTGGGCCGCCGCTCGGTCAAGCTCCCTCGGGGGTGTGGCATGACCCCGATGCTACCGGCGGGAGCCCCGTGAACGGCCCCGGGGCGGCCCGCAGGTCCACGGCTCCGGTGGTCGTCCGGCCGGCCCGGCCCGGCCGTTCCGGCCCGGCCGCCCCCGTCCCTAACCGAACGGGTTGCCCATGGGGTGGAGGATGTCGGTCAGGAGGGCCGGGACGATGAGGATCGCCAGGAACAGCATGAACGCCCAGGTGAACGGCATCAGCTTGGCCACGTCGGCGTGGTACATGACCTTGCGGCGACCGGTGCGGATCTTCTCGTAGACGGCGATGGCCACGTGACCGCCGTCCAGGGGGAGCATCGGGAAGAGGTTGAAGACGCCGAAGAAGATGTTGATGACGATCAGGATGTACAGGAAATCGCCGATCCCGGCGTGCAGGGCATCGGTCGCCGTCTGGCCGATGCCGACGATGGACTGGGCCCGGGTCCCGTCGGCCGCGGCCTGACTGGCGGCCTTGGCGCTCGTGACCTGGCCGAAGCGTTGGGAGATGGCGCTGGGGGAGAACAGGTGGCCGATACCGGTCACCGACGCCCAGGCCACGGTGCCCAGTTCGGACCCGGTGGAGGCGACGGCGTGCAGGGGCGACCGGGTCTCCACCGGCGAACCGAGGCTGACCCCGATCAGCCCGTAGGGGGCGGTGCCACGGGGTGCCACGGCGCCCTTCTCCTTCTCGGTCCGCCCGTTCGCCGGCGTGACGGTCACCGTGCGCCGGGAGCCGTCACGGTCCACCACGATGGTCACCGCCTGGTCCGGATGACTCTGGATGGCCGAGGTGAAGGTGGACATGTCCCCACCGATGACCTTGCCGTCGACCGACACCACGACGTCGCCGGGCCGGATCCCACCGGCGCCGGCCGGGCTCGCCTGGTCGCCCACGGCATGCAGTCCCTGGATCTGGACCTGGCCCGAGTTGGGCACGCCGACGAACGTCAGCAGCACCCAGAGGAGGACGAAGGCGAGCAGGAAGTGGACGGCCGAGCCCGCCACGGCCACCAGGAGCCTCGAATGGAAGGGCTTGTCCCGGTAGACGCGGCCCTCGTCGGCCGGATCGACCTCCTCGAGGTTGGTCATACCGGGGATCTTCACGTAGCCACCCAGAGGCAGCACCTTGATCCCGTACTCGGTCTCCCCCCGTCGAAACGACCACAGCCGCGGGCCGAAGCCCACGAAGTACTCGGTCACCTTCATGCCGCCGTGCTTGGCCGCCAGGAAGTGGCCCAGCTCGTGGAGCATCACGATCACGATGATGGAGGCGACGACGATGAGCAGATCCACGTAGCCGGTGACCACGGCGAGCGCCACGAGCACGACCAGGGCACCGACGAGTTCGGCGGCCAGCCGTCGGGGGGACTTCTCGGATCCGACCGGGGGCACAGCCTCGGTCGGACCGTGCTCGCCGTCGGGCGCCGGCCGGGTCTCGGTGACGCTCACGACGAGCTCCGCTCCCCGACCATCGCAGCGGCCAGACGTCGGGCGGTGGCATCGGCGTCGAGCACGTCCTCGACCGTCCTGCCGTCTCCCGGACTTCCGGCGTCGTAGCGGTCGAGGGTGGCGGCGACGACGTCGGCGATGGCCGCCCACCTGATCCGGCCCGCCAGGAAGGCCTCGACGGCCACTTCGTTGGCGGCGTTCAACCAGGCCGGCGCCAGGTCGCCGGTCCGGCCGGCCCGGTAGGCGAGGTCGAGGCAGGGGAACGTCGCCCGGTCGGGCGGCTCGAACTCGAGCACCGACAGCTCGGCCCAGTCGATGGCTCCGAACGGTGCCGCCAGCCGGGCCGGATAGGCCAGGGCGTACCCGATCGGCAGCCGCATGTCGGGCAGCGACAGCTGCGCGACCACGGCCCCGTCGACGAACTCGACCATGGAGTGGACCACGGACTGCGGATGGACGACCACGTCGATGGCGTCGTACGGCACGCCGAACAGCTCGTGGGCCTCGATGACCTCGAGCCCCTTGTTCATGAGGGTGGAGGAGTCCACGGTGATCTTCGGGCCCATCGACCAGGTCGGATGGTCGAGTGCCTCGTCGACCCCGACGTCGGCGAGCTCATCGGCCTTCCGGCCGCGGAACGGGCCACCCGACGCCGTCAGCAGCAGGCGGGCCACGTCGGCCGGCCGGCCCGAGCGCAGGCACTGGTGGACGGCACAGTGCTCGGAGTCCACGGGAAGCAGTTCTGCGCCCGGGGTGCCGCGCACGGCGGCGACCACCGGCGCACCGGCGATGATCGACTCCTTGTTGGCCAGGGCCAGCCGTCGTCCGGCCTCCAGGGCGGCCAGGGTGACGGACAGCCCGGCAAAGCCCACCACGCCGTTGACCACCACGTCGGCCTCGGTGGCGATCGCGGCCAGGCCGTCGGGACCGGCCAGGACCTCGATGCCGGCCGGGAGCCGGCGGGCGAGCGCTCCCGCCAGCGACGGATCGCCGACGGCGACCACCTCGGGATGGAGCGCACGGGCCTGTTCGACCAGGGTGTCCACCGAGCGCTGGGCGCCGAGCGCCACGACCCGATAGCGCTCAGGATCCCGGGCGACGACGTCGAGCGTCTGGGTGCCGATCGATCCGGTCGAGCCGACCACACTGACGGTGACCGTCCCCTCGGGGGCGTCGGCCACCTCTCGGGGCGCGGTGCCGGGTACACCGGGCGGCGGGGTCATCCCTCCAGCCTGCCCGAAGATCACCCGATATTGAGCGCGCGGACCAGGTAGTAGGTGGCGGGCAGCACGAAGATGAGGGCGTCGACCCGGTCGAGCACGCCTCCGTGGCCCGGCAGCACCGTGCCGAAGTCCTTCAGCTTGAGGTCGCGCTTGAGCAGCGATTCGCACAGGTCACCGAGCGGTGCCACCACGGCCACCACCACGCCGAGCAGGGCGGCGTTGGCCGGCGACCAGGGGTGGATGGCCCCTACGACGACCGTGGACACGAGGATCGAGGCGAGGGCGCCGCCGGCCAGGCCCTCCCACGTCTTGTTGGGACTGACGTTGGGCGCGAGCTGCCGGCTGCCGATCCAGCGGCCGACGACCAGTGCGCCGACGTCGTTGGCCACGGTGGCGATGATCGCCCCCAGCAGGAAGGCGATACCGTGACGGTCGGGGAACAGCGACGGACAGAGCAGCAGGCCGGCGAAGGAGCCGAGCAGTCCGACCCATCCCACCACCAGCAGGGTGGAGGCGGTGCCGGCCACGGCGGAGCCGCGCTCCACGCCGAACAGGTACCAGAGCAGGGTGAAGGCCGTGATCAGCACCAGCACGAGCGGCAGGGCGGCGACGCCCTTGTTGTAGGCCCCGAGCATCAACGAGACGGTGCCGACCAGGCCGAGCAGGGTGGCCGGGCGCCATCCGGCGCGCTTCAGCACGGCGAACGCCTCGCCGGCGGCGCAGGTGACCACGAGCAGGGAGAGGATCACCGACGTGACGGTCCCGACCTTGAAGGCCAGCAGCGCCACCACGGCGACCGCGACCCCCGTACCGACACGGAGTCCGGTGCTTCCACCGACCTCCTCGTCGGCCCGACGTCGGCGGGCGGGCTGGGGCTCGGGCGGTCCCCCACCAGTGACCTCAGGCGTGTAGTTGGTGCTCGAGCGCGGCGGTCGGTCCGACGACCTGGGCGTCCGCGACCGGCGGCGGAACCGTGGACCGATCTCCTCCTCCTCCGTCGCCTCCTCGGTCAGCACCGGCTCCGGGGCGAGCTCCTCGGCGGCCCGGTCTGCGGCGGCCAGACTGGCCAGCCCCGCCTTGCGACGCCCGGCACCCGGGACGTCGGCGACCGACGCCCCCGGAGGCTCGGCGGCCAACGGCTCGGCCACCGGGACCACGTCCCCCTGGGGGCGCTTCGCGGTCAACCGGGCCGGCAGCAGGCCGCTCCGCCTCGCCCGACCCACCCGGGGAGTGCCGGACGGCCGTCCCGCGTCCTCCCCCGCCAGGTCGTCTGCGGATCCCTCGTCGAGGGCGGCGGCGCCGGTGGCCACGGTGGCGCCGGTGGCCGCGGCGGCGCCGGCGAGGACGTCACCGATCGACGCGCTCCCGCTCCCCGGCTCCTGCGCGGGAGTGGCGGCGGCCATGTCCGCGACGGAGTAGACCGAGGTCGACTCCCCGACGTCGGCCGCCGACACCTGCGGTGCCGCCGGGTCGGGACGCACGTCGGCGTCGTCGGACGAGCGGACGATCTCCACGGGTTCGGTGATGGGATCCTGGGTGGACGCCCCGGGGCCGGGTTGGCCGGGCTGGACCGAGTCGAGGTCGAACTCCCAGGGGCGACTGACCTCGGCATCCTCCCCGGATTCGTCGAGAGCCCCGAGGGAGGCCTGCTCGTCGCCGAACATCGACGGCTCGAACGCCTCCTCGTGGGCCGTCCAGTCCGACTCCCCCTCGCGCCAGGTGGGCGGCAGGATGCCACTGGGCTCCCCGTCGTCCCGTGCCAGTACGGCGGGCACCTGGCCGGTCGGCGGCTCCGTCCAGTGCGGCAGCTCGGTCGGCGCGGCGGCGGGCGCCACGCGGACATCGTCGGTGGGCTCCGGGGCCGGCTCGATCGTCGGCGCCGGGGACGCCTCGTGCGCCACCTCGGGCGTCGGCTCCTCCAGGATCCGGACCGACGAATGGGTGGAGGGGTCCGGGGTGATGTGGGCCGGGGGCACCACCGGCAGCTCGGAGGTGATCTCCGCCGCTGTTTCGGCGCCGATGATCCGGACCCCGCCGGTGGAGTGGCCCGACGGCTCCGGGCGCGACGGGAGGTCGTCGGTCACGTCGTCGTCTCCCTTGTCCGGGCCTTGATCCACGTCGCTTGTTTCCTCCCCGGGAACGGGCCTACGGGCCGGCCCATGTCGTGACCGGACCGTGTCCCGGCCGGTGTCGTCGCCGGACGTCCGTCCGGCCGCCGTCAGATCTCGAGGAGCTCCTGCTCCTTGTGGGCGAGCAGGCGGTCGATAGCCGCCACGTTGTCCTGCGTGAGCTTGTCGAGCTCCTTCTCTACCCGCTCGAGCTCGTCCGATGACAGCTCGCCGTCCTTCTGCAGCGCCTCGAGCTCCTGGCGGGCGTTGCGCCGCATGTTGCGTACGGTGACCCGACCCTCCTCGGACTTCTGCTTCACGACCTTGACGAGCTCCTTGCGCCGCTGCTCGGTCGGGATGGGGAACGACAGACGGATGACCGTGCCGTCATTGGAGGGGGTGATGCCCAGGTCAGAGCTCTGCAGGGCCTTCTCGATGGCGCCCAGCGAGCTCTTGTCGTAGGGCGAGACCACGAGCAGCCGGGCCTCGGGGACGCTGAACCCCGCCATCTGGCGGAGCTCGGTCTCGGTGCCGTAGTAGTCCACCTTCAGGTGCTCCACCAGGGCGGGGGTGGCCCGTCCGGTGCGGATGGCACTGAACTCGGCCTGGGTATGCTCCACGGCCTTGGTCATGTGCTCCGAGGCGTCGGACACCACGAGTGCGATCAGGTCGTCATCCATTAGCGGTCCAGCGTAGCCATCGACGTCCGGGCGCACCCGGTGGGGGCTGCGAACAGGGCGTTCATCGGACGAGGGTCCCGATCGACTCGCCGGCGAGCGCCTTGCGGATGTTGCCGGGCTCCATCAGGTCGAACACCCGGATCGGCAACCCGTTGTCCTTGCAGAACGTGATGGCGGTGAGGTCCATGACCCGCAGGTCCTTGGCCACCACCTCCATGAAGGAGACCTCGTCGTAGCGCGTGGCCGTCGGGTCCACACGGGGGTCCGCGGTGTAGACGCCGTCGACCCCGCCGTGGGTCCCCTTGCAGAGCAGCTCGGCCTCGATCTCGGCGGCCCGGAGGGCGGCCGAGGTGTCGGTGGTGAAGTACGGGTTACCCATGCCGGCGGCGAACACGACGACCCGCCCCTTCTCGAGATGCCGGATGGCCCGGCGTCGGATGTAGGGCTCGGCCACCTCGGCCATCTGGACGGCCGACAGCACGCGGGTGGCCTGCCCGTGGTGCTCCAGCGCGTCCTGCAGGGCCAAGGCGTTGATCACCGTCCCCAACATGCCCATGGTGTCCGACGTGGCGCGGTCCATGCCGGCGCCGGCGCCGGTGGTCCCCCGCCAGATGTTGCCCCCGCCGACCATCACGGCCAACTCGAGATCGAGTTCCTCGCGGGTCTGGGCGATCTCCCGCGCCAGCTGCTCTACGGCCGTGGCGTCGATGGTCTCGTCCGAGGCCGACGAGGCGAGCGCCTCGCCGGACAGCTTCAGGATGATGCGTGGTCGGTGGCCCACCGTCACTCAGTCGCCGACGACGACCTGGGCGAACTCCGTCACCGTCGCGTCGCCGAGCAGCTTGGCGATCGTCTGCTTCTCGTCCTTGATGAAGGGCTGGTCGACCAGGACCCGCTCCTTGTACCAGCCGTTCAACCGTCCCTCGACGACCTTCGGCAGGGACGCCTCGGGCTTGCCCTCGTTGAGGGCGATCTTCTCGACGGTCGCGCGCTCGGCGGCCACGTCGGCCTCGGGCACCGCGTCCCGGGTGATGTAGAGGGGACGGGCGAAGGCGATGTGGGCGGCGATGTCGTGGGCGAGCTCCTTGCTGCCGCCGGCGACGGCCACGGCCACGGCGTTGACGCCCCGGCCCGCCTGCAGGTGCAGGTAGGAGTCCACGGCGCCACCGGCCGGTGCCTCGATGCGGACGACCTGGCCCAGGGAGATGTTCTCCTTGAGTTTCACCTTCATCGAGTCGAGCTCGTCGGAGCGCTCGGCCACCGCGTCGACGCCCTTGGCGGCGACCAGGTCGGCGAGCTCGTTCACGAAGGCGACGAACTCCTCGGATTTGGCCACGAAATCCGTCTCCGAGCGGAGCTGGACGATGGAGACGACGTTGTCCGCGGTCCCGATGGCGACGGCGCCTTCGGAGGCTTCACGGTCGGCGCGCTTCGCCTGGCTCGCCAGACCCTTCTCGCGCAACCACGTGACGGCCCTGTCCATGTCGCCGTCATTCTCTTCGAGACCGCGCTTGGCGTCGAGCATGCCGACGCCGGTCAGCTGACGCAGCTTCTGGACGTCCTTGGCGGTGAATGCGGGCACGTTCAGACCTCCTCGGTCGATGTGGCGGGAGCCTCGGCGGAGGCGGCGTCAGTCGTGGCGGCCTCGGCTGCCGGTGCGGCGGTGGGGGTCGGTGCTGCAGGAGCGGCAGGCGGTTCGGCTGCAGCAGATGGTGCTTCGGCTGTGGGTGGCTCAGCGGGTGCAGGTGCCGGAGCTGCGGGTGCCTCAGCGGCTGCAGGTGCCGGGGCGGCCGGAGCCGGAGCCGGCGGGGCGGCGGCGGTCTCGGGGGCAGGTGCGGGCGTGGCCGGCGCCTTCGGAGCGGGGGCGGGACGGTTCTGGGCGATGAACCGGCCCTCGGTGACGGCGTCCGCGATCACCCGGCACAGCAGGGCGCCGGAGCGGATGGCGTCGTCGTTCCCGGGGATGACGTGGGTGATCACATCGGGGTCGCAGTTGGTGTCGACCACGGCGACGATCGGCAGGCCGAGCTTGTTCGCCTCGGTGACGGCGATGTGCTCCTTGTTGGTGTCGATCACGAAGATGGCGTCGGGCAGCTTGTCGAGACCGCGGATACCGCCGAGATTGCGCTGGAGCTTCTCGAGCTCACGGCTGTGGCGCAGCGCCTCCTTCTTGGGCATCGCGTCGAAGTCGCCGGCCTTCTGCATGGCCTCGAATTCCTTCATGCGCTTCACCCGGGTGGAGACGGTCTGGAAGTTGGTGAGCATGCCGCCCAGCCACCGCTCGTTCACGTAGGGCATACCGCAGGCGTCGGCGTAGACGGCGACGGGGCCCTGGGTCTGCTTCTTCGTCCCCACGAAGAGGATCGTGCCGCCGCCGGCGACGAGGTCCCGGATGTACCCGTAGGACTCCTCGATGCCCTTGAGCGTCTGCTCGAGGTCGATCAGGTAGATCCCGTTGCGCTCGCCGATGATGAACCGGCGCATCTTCGGATTCCACCGGCGGGTCTGGTGCCCGAAGTGGACACCGGCGCCCAGCAGCTGCTTCATGGTGATGACGGCCATATTCCTGCTCCTTGTACGGTTGGTCTACCCGGCTGCAGCACCCCGGAGTGCGGGGCGACCGTGGACGCGGCCGGGTGCGTAGTTGGTACCGCTCGAGTGCCCCACCGGTCGGTGGGACCACGCCATGCTAGTGCCCGCGGAGCGGGGGCTCCACTCGGGTCGCCCCCTCGTGCGTGAGGCTGGCACTCCTGCGTGAGAGGAACACCGGCTCCGGCTGTCGCACCGCCCCATCGCCGGGGCTCGCCGGGGCCCGGCGCCACCGCCGGCGGTCAGCCGAGGAGGCGAAGTCCCGGCTCGACGAGGTTGCGGAACTGGCGCCTCCCCACCCAGGCCGGGGTCGACCGGATCGCGGCGTCCCGGACCGCCCGTGCCCCCGCGCCGTGGAGCTGGGCCAGCGAGCCGACTCGACGTGACTGCAGTTGGACGGTGCGCACCCGGCGGCGGCGGACGGCCCGGTACCGGTCGAGGGCGCCCGCAGATCCGGGGCGCAGGGCCGGCCCGAGTGCGAGCGCGTCCTCGATGGCCATGGCCGCACCCTGACCCAGATTGGGCGTCATCGAGTGGGCCGCATCGCCGAGCAACAGGACCTGGCCGATGCCCCAGGTGGGTCGGTCGAGCTCGAACAGATCGTGGTGATAGGGCGGCAAGGCGTCCAGCCGGCGCAGTACCTCGCCGGCCTCCCCGGCGAAACCGGCGAAGTGCCGACGCAGGGAGCTGACGTCGTCGGGTCCCGGATCCCCGGGCGGGGCGTCGGCCACCAGGTAGTAGTAGACGGTGCCCTCCCCCACTGACACGAGCCCGATCCGTCGACCGCTGCCCCAGTACTCGACCGAACCCTCCCGGTCCCACTCGAGCAGGACGCCCCGCCAACAGGTCATCCCCGAGTAACGGAGCGGCCGGTCGAGCCCCAGGTCGGCACGTACCCCGGAGTGGATGCCGTCAGCACCGACGACCACGTCGAAGTGCTCACGTCCACCTCCACCGGTCACCACCTCCGGGTAGTCAGAGCGGTCGACGCGGGCCTCGGATGCGTTGCACATGCGCACCCGGCCGGCGGACAGCGTGGCCAGCGCGTCGTGCAGTACCGGCCGCTCGAGACCGAACGTCGGACCGAAGGTGGTTGCCAGTCGGGCCAGATCCAGCCATTGCAGCAACGAGTCGTCCGCCCGCCGGAAGGATGCCGCCGGAACCGTCCGGGCGATGGCGTGGAGGTCGAGCCCCAACGATTCCAGTGCTCGGGCGGCGTTCGCGGCCAGCACGATTCCCGCGCCCACGGCCTCGGTCCCGGCCGAACGCTCGTGGATGGTCACGTCGTGCTCATCGGCCAGCACGGCGGCGGCCGTAAGACCCCCGATTCCCCCGCCCACCACGGCCACCTTCATCGGACGGGCTCCGACGTCCCGACCAGCCGGTCGAGTGCCCATCGGAGACCGTCCTCCTGGGCGGAGCGGGTGACCTCGCCCCGGAGACCGGCGACCAGCAGTCCGAAGTAGAGACTCAGGTACACACCCACGATCCGGCTCGCTACAGCGCGCTCCAACTCCCCCCGGTCGGCGGCGGCGGCGGCCCGATCGCCCACCCATCCGGCGAACGCCCGCAGGCGCATGCTCGTGGGGCCGTGCCGGTCGGAGCGGAACAGGTTGGAGGTGAGGAAGGCGCGCGACAGGTCGGGCTGCACCGCATAGGAGTCGTAGAGCCGGAGCGAGACATGGACGAGTTCGTCGACCAGGCTCGCACCGGACGGCAGTGACGACTCGATGTCGTCCAGGGTCGCGGCGAGGTGGTCGTCGAGCAGGGCCTCCACCAGGCAAGCGCTGTCGGTGAAGTGCACGAAGAAGGTACCGGAGGCCACCCCGGCCCGCTGAGTGACCGCCCGGCACGTCAGCCCTGGGAGACCGTGGTCAGCGATGATGCCTCGAGCGGCCACCAGGAGCGCCGATCGGGTCGCCGCCTTCTGCTCCCGCCGCGTGCCGGGGGCCTTTTCAGTGATCATGTTCACTGAATGTACTCACCCAACGGCGGACCGACCATCCCTCAGGGAGCGTCGGCGTGGATGACGCGCACGGCCACCGGGGATTGCCCGTCGGGATGCCGGTCGAAAGGGGGACGGTGACGCCGGCAGCGGGACCGGGGACGGCGGGCGTTCGCGAGGAGCCGGGTCAGCCGGCGGCCTGGGCGGCAGCCGGTGCGACGGCCGGTGCGACCACCTTGGCGCTCCCGAGCGTGCGACCGGCACCTTCCGGGCGGTCGGCCAGCTTCGCCCGCAACTGCAGCACGGCCTTGGTGTGGATCTGGCACACCCGGCTCTCGGTCACCCCGAGGATGTCGCCGATCTCCGCGAGGGTGAGTCCCTCGTAGTAGTAGAGGGTGAGGACCTTCTTCTCGCGCTCGGCCATCTCCCCCACCGCCTTGACGAGGGCCTCCTTGGTCTCCTTCACCTCGAAGGTGTCCATCGGACCGGCGGTGGCGTCGGGCAGGGTCTCGCCCAGCGTCGACCGGTCGGAGTGGTCGCCGCCACGGAACACCTCGTCGAGTGCGACCACGCCCACGAAGGAGATCTTCCGGAGGGCGGTCTGGAACTCCTCGGGCGTCATCTCGAGATCGGCCGCCACCTCTTCGTCGGTGGGCGTCCGGTGCAGGCTGGCCTCGAGCTTGGAGTACGACTGCTCGACGGCCCGGGCCTTCGCACGGACGGAACGGGGCACCCAGTCGATGGACCGCAGTTCGTCGATGATCGCGCCCTTGATCCGGGGCACCGCATAGGTCTCGAACTTGATGTTGCGGGCCGGCTCGAACCGCTCGATGGCGTCGATGAGGCCGATGATGCCGTAGCTGGCGAGGTCGGCCTCGTCGACATGACGCGGCAGACCGACCGAGACCCGGCCCGCCACGTACTTGACCACAGGGGCGTAGTGCACGATCAGCTGATCGCGCAGGGCCTTCGCACCGGTCTTCTTGTATTCGGCCCAGAGCGAGTCGATGCCGTGCCCAGCCGAATCGAGTTGCGTCGCCAATTGTCCCCTTAGGCCCGTGGATGCGTTCCGGAGTACACCGCACGCAGGCGCTCCTTGCTGACATGAGTGTAGACCTGCGTGGTCTGGAGGCTGGCATGTCCGAGCAATTCCTGGACCACACGCAGGTCGGCGCCCCCGTCGAGGAGGTGCGTGGCGAAGGTGTGCCGGAGGGCGTGGGGGTGCGTCGGGACGGGTGACCGCCGGTCGAGGATGCGTCGTACGTCCCGCGGGCCGAGCCGGTTGCCGCGGCTGTTGTAGAAGAGCGCGCCCCGGGGTGACGCCGGTGTCGCCATGGCCGGACGGGGCCCGGACAGCCAGGCCCGCACCGCGGCCACACAGGTGTCGTGCACCAGCACCTGCCGTTGCTTGTCCCCCTTGCCGGTCACGGTGACCACGCCCCGGTCCAGGTGGAGGTCGTCCACGTCCAGGCCGCACAGCTCGGCGACCCGGATCCCGCTCCCGTAGAGGAGCTCGAGTACGGCGTCGTCACGGAGGTCCCGCGACGAGGACGGTCGGCCGTCGTCGTGGGCGGCGGTGTCCCCCGGAGTGGGTGTCCGGGTGCCTGCCCTCGGACCGAGGAGACGGTCGAGTTCGGTCTGGCCGAGCACCCGGGGCAGGCGCGAGTCGGGCGACGGTGCGGAGAGTCGCACCGACGGGTCCCCGTCGATCAGACCGCGGCGGGCGCACCAGGAGAAGTACGACCGCAGCGATGCCGCCGTCCGGGAGATCGTCGCCTTGGCGTACCGGCGGGTCGCCAGGAACGCGAGGTAGCGGCGGAGCGCGATCCGGTCGACGTCAGTCGGGCCCGTGGCTCCGCCGCGTTCCGCCCAATCGGCGAACCGCCCGATGTCGGAGGCGTACGCCCGCACGGTGTCCGGGGAGAGCCCCGCGACGGAGCGGCAGTAGGCCTCGATCTCCCAGTCCACGCTGAGAGCGTACCGGCGCACCCACCCCGGATCGGCGGACCGCCCGGTGCGGCGGCGCGGGAGGCCCCGATGAACCCGCGCTCCCGGCCGGTGAGGGCTATCGTCTGCCCGAGGCACCAGCAGGCGTGACGGGGGCAGGGGGTCGTCAGGTCCGCCCGGTGCACTGAACATGCAGCACCTGACATCGCATCGACACGACACCGGCGCCCGCCGGGACCACCGTCCAAAGGGGGACCATGACTGACCGCATCGACCGCCGCTCGTTCCTCGCCAAGGGTGCCGTCGCTGGCGCGGGCATCGCCGCCGGCAGCGTGTTGGCGGCCTGTGGCAGCTCCGGTTCGAGCACGAGCTCGACGACCGCTTCGGGCGGTTCGACCGGGTCCCACCCGAACGGTGTCTCGTCGGCCACCCCCAAGACCGGCGGCTCGCTGACCTTCGGAGTGGACGCCGAGGAGAAGGGCTTCTCCCCGACCCAGGGCACCTTCGACGAGGTCGGGATCATGTACGCCCGCACGGTGTTCGACACGCTCATGATCCTCGACGCCAACGGAGAGCCCCAGCCGAACCTGGCCGAGTCCGTGACCTCCAACAGCGACGGCACCGTGTGGACCATCACCATGCGCTCGGGCCTCAAATTCCACAACGGCGCCACCTGCGACGCCGCCGCGGTGGCGGCCAACCTCACCGCCCACCAGCACTCGTTGCTGACCGGCCCCGCCCTCACCCCGGTGGAGTCGATCGTGGTGACCAGTCCGCTCGTCGTCACCATCACCATGAAGACTCCGTGGGTCCCGTTCAACTACTACCTCTGCGGCGGCATCGGCAGCCAGTTCGCCTTCGTCGCCGAGCCCAACTGGCTGGCCACCGGCAGCCAGACCAACCCGGTCGGCACCGGGCCCTTCGTCTTCCAGGAATGGATCCCGAACAGCCATTTCACCGCCACCCGCAACCCGAACTACTGGCGCAAGGGGATGCCCTACCTCGACAGCATCACCTACAAGCCCATTCCCGATCCCGACCAGATCCTGGCCAGCCTCAACTCGGGCGTCATCGACATCCTGCACTCGGACAACGGGTCCACCATCACCCAGCTGCGCGACAACACCAAGCTGGGCTACGTGGACGACTCCAAGGTCGTCGCCGGCGAGCCGGACATGGGCTGCATCCAGATGAACCTGTCCAAGGCCCCGTTCAACAACGCGAAGCTGCGCCAGGCCATGGCCTACGCCACGTCGTCGGAGCAGTACGTGCAGGTGATCGACGGCGGGGTGACCGAGCCGACCAACGGTGTGTTCACGGCGGGTTCGCCGTACTACCTGACGGACAACGGCTATCCGGCGTACAACCTGGCCAAGGCCAAGCAGCTGGTCTCCGAGGTCAAGTCCTCCGGCGGGTCGGTGGCCTTCACGCTGGGCCACACCCCGGACCCCAAGGGCAGCCAGATCGGCCAGTACCTCCAGCAGGTGCTGCAGTCGGCCGGCATGCAGGTGACCCTGGTGCCGATCCTCCAGGACTCGATCATCAACGTGGCGCTGACCGGTGCCTACGAGGCGCTGACGTGGCGGCAGTTCGGGGCCGTCAACCCCGACCTCAACTACATCTTCTGGACCCCCACCAACGCGTCCACCCCCGGGTTCGCCATCAACATGGCCCGCAACACCGACCCGGCCATGCAGACGGCGCTGCTCCAGGGGCGTCAGTCGACCGACAAGGCGACGCAGGTCGCCGCCTACCAGCAGGTGAACCGCCTGCTGTCCCAGGACATCCCCTACGTCTGGTACGCCCGGACCGTGTGGGCCATCGGCACCCAGCCGAACGTCCAGAACTTCAACAACCCGTCGACGCCGGCGGGCGGCAAGGCCTTCGGCCTCATCGGCGGGGCGGTCTGGCCCCAGCAGATCTGGCTGTCGTAGGCGCCGGCTCCCGGCAGCCGCACCGCAGTCTCGACGACCGCCCCGCCCGCTCCGGGCGGGGCGGTCGTGTCATGATCGGGCCATGAGCCGCATCCTGGTCGTCGAGGACGACGAGCGGATCCGTTCGTCGATGCGCCTGGCGCTCGAGGACGAGGGCTACACGGTCGACGACGTGGGCAGTGGTGAGGACGCCATCGCGCGGTTCTCGGCCGAGCCGTGCGAGCTGGCCCTGATCGACCTGATGCTTCCCGGCATCGACGGGTTCGAGACGTGTCGGGCGCTCCGACGGGTCTCGACCGTGCCCGTCATCATGGTGACCGCCCGCTCCGACACCCACGACGTGGTGGCCGGCCTGGAGGCCGGCGCCGACGACTACGTCACCAAGCCCTTCGTCGCCAAGGAGCTCGCGGCCCGCATCCGTGCCCTGCTCCGCCGCTCGCGCACGGAGGACGGCGCTTCCGCCGTACTGAACTTCGGTGACGTCGAGATCGAACCCGACGCCGGTGTGGTGCGCCGGGCCGGCGAGGAGGTCCACTGCACCCGGACCGAGTTCCGGCTGCTCTGTGAACTGGCCAATCATCCGGGCAAGGTGCTCAGCCGCGAGCAGCTGCTGGAGCGGGTGTGGGGCTACGACTACTTCGGTGACGGCCGCCTGGTCGACGTGCACGTCCGTCGTCTCCGCACCAAGGTCGAGCCCGACCCCGCCACTCCCCGCTTCATCCTCACCGTGCGGGGCATGGGCTACAAGCTGGCGGTCTGACGCATGCCCGACCCGTCGGACACCGGGGTCACCGGGTCACCGGATGCCCCGCGGGCCCGGCGGACCCGCCTGTCCGGGCGGCTCGGACTGCGGGCCCGGGTCACTCTGGCGTTCGCGGTGGCCGCCCTCGGACTGTCGGCGCTCATGGCCGGGATCACCTACTTCACGGCGCGGGCCACGTTCCTGAGCGAGCGGCAGGCGACCGAGCAGCGCCAGGCATTCGCCAACGCCGCCCTGGTGCAGAACGCCCTGCGCTCACCCGCCACCGACGTCACCCAGCTGGTCGAATCGGTCGACACCCTGCCCGGCTCGCGTTCGGTCCTGCGCACGGGCGGCCAGTGGTACGCCACGTCGATCTCCGTCGGCCAGAGCGCCATCCCCGCGGGTGAGCGCGCCCTGGTGCTGTCCGGCACGCCGGCCACCCAGCGCTTCACCCTCGCCGGAACGACACAGGAGGTCATCGGGGTCCCGCTGCCGGCCGTCCGGGCCGCCTACTTCGAGGTCTTCTCCCTGGACGAGCTGGCCGGCACCCTCCGGGCACTGGCCTTCGCCCTGGCCGGCGCGGCCCTGGTGACCACCCTGGCGGGCGCCGCCGTCGGTCGCTGGGCCAGCTCCCGTGCCCTTCGGCCCCTCGCCGGCCTGACCGACGCGGCCGTGGCCATCGCCGACGGCCAGCTCGACACCCGGGTGGACGCCGGCGACGACGCCGACCTCGAGGAGCTGGCCTCGGCGTTCAACCGGATGACCGCCAACCTCCAGGACCGCATCGAGCGTGAAGCGCGGTTCACCTCCGACGTGAGCCACGAGCTCCGGTCACCGCTCACCACGCTGGCCGCCACGGTCTCGGTGATCGAGGGCCACCGCGACGAGCTCGCCCCCCGTGCGCAGCGGGCACTCGACCTCCTCGACGGCGATCTCCGGCGCTTCACACGGATGGTCGACGACCTGCTCGAGATCTCCCGGTTCGACGCCGGCTCGGCCGAGCTGTCCCTCGACGAGGTCGACCCCGGCGAGCTGGTCCGTCGGGCCGTGGCCGCCGCTGCCCTGGTCGACGAGGACGGCGTGCGCCGACCGGTCACGTTCCCGGTGGATGTCGGTTCCGGAGTCGAGGGCCTCCGCCTGCGTGTCGACAAGCGCCGCTTCGAGCGGGTGATGGCCAACCTCGTCGAGAACGCCACCCAGTACGCCGGAGGGGTGACCCGTGTGCTGGTCGAGCGCCAGCCGGCCGTGTCTCCCGGGCACCACGTCCCCGCCACCGCCATCCGGGTGGTGGTGGAGGACCAGGGTCCCGGGGTGGCCGACACCGAGCGCGGTCACCTGTTCGAGCGCTTCTACCGGGGAGCCCGTGCCGGACACCGGGCCGCGGGCGAAGGCACCGGGCTCGGACTGTCGCTGGTGGCCGAGCACGTCCGCCTGCACGGCGGCCGGGTGTGGAGCGAGCCCGGCCCGGGGTGTGGCACCCGCTTCGTCGTCGAGCTGCCCCTCCACCCGACTCCCCCCGGCCACGACGGGCCGCTGGCCGCCGAGGAGATCCATTGATCGGGGCCCGCCGACGGGCGGCCCACCTGGCGGTGGTCGGCCTGGCGCTCGGCCTCTCCGCCTGCGGGATCCCGACGGCGACGTCGCCCACGCCCATCGCCAAGTCGGACGTCCCCTACCACCTGCTCAACCCGCCCACCACGACGACCACCCTGGCGGGGACACCGCCGGCCGTCGGCGTGGCCGAACAGATCTACCTGGTCGCGCCCAGCGGGCACCTCGTGGCGGCCACCCGGGAGGTCGCGGTGCCGGCGTCGCTCACCCAGGTGATGGGCGCACTGCTGGCGGGCCCGACGTCCACCGAATCGGCGTCCGGCATCCAGTCGTTCCTCAACCGCACCGGGGTCCAGGTGGGCCTGGCGGGTGCGACCGGCGTGGCCACCGTCGACTTCACGACGAACCCGATCCAGGTCGTCGGCCCCGACCAGACCCTGGCGATCGCCCAGGTGGTCTACACCCTCACCCAGCAGCCCGGGGTGACCGGGGTGACGTTCGAGATCGCCGGCAAGGGCATCGAGGTGCCGACCGCCGCCGGCGCCCAGGTTCCCGGTCCGGTGGCCCGAGCGGACTTCGCGCCCCAGGCGCCCCTGCCCTGACGGGCGCAGGCGGACGGGGTCCGGATCAGGCGGCGAGGGCCCAGGCCACCCGGGGCGCGTCGTTCCAGAGGTGTTCGAGGTCGTAGAACGACCGGGCCTCGTCCATGAACACGTGGACCAGGAAATCGCCGTAGTCCATGAGCACCCAGTAGGCGTCGTCGAGCCCCTCGACACGGGCGGGTGACCGCCCGCTGCGCTCCTTCACCTGCCGCTCGACCTCGTCGACGATCGTCCGCACCTGACGCGTGTTGCGTCCGTTGGTCACGACGAATGCGTCGGTCACCCCGAGGAGGTCGCCCATGGCGAGGATGACGGTCTCCTCCCCCGATTTGGCGTCGGCGGCACGGGCGGCCACCAGGCACTCGTCGGGGATGTCGGGCAGCTGGGCGCCCGGGACCGGGGTCTGGTCGGTGGTGGTCAAGGGGTGCCTCCTTCTGGCGCCGTTGCGCCGGGGGTCGGGACGGACGGGACGAGGATGTGGACGGTGACCGCGGTGGTGACCGCCGCCGACGACTGTGGGATCGGCCGGATGCGGGCGAGGCTCACCACCACGATGGTAAGGGCCAGGGCCAGGGCCACAACCGCAGCGCACAGCCAGGCGGTCCGTCGACGGGCCCGCCTGGCCTCCCGCAGGGCGACTCGGGATTCCGTGGTGACAGGATCGGGCACGCCCGGGGCGGTGTCGGGCTCGACGGCCCCTGCGGGCGCCGGTTCGGTGCCTGCGGGAGCCGCGGCGACGGTGCCAGCTACGCCGTCGGTGCCCGCCGGGGCCGCGGCCACGCGGGCGACGGGGGCCGTGGTGCCCGCATCCGTGGAGGGTGGAGTCGATCCGGGAGGCGGAGCCGGTGGTTCACGGGGGGCCGTCGGGGCGGCGACCGGTGCGGAGGGGCTGCTGTCGGACTCGCTGGGGGTCAGCCGCACGGTCATCTGCCCTTAGCGTACAGATCGCGCTCGGCGATGCAACGGATCACGGCATCGGGCACCAGTCCGTCGACCGGCTCCCCCGACTCGAGCGCCGACCGCAGGGCCGTGCTGGAGACGTCGACGGGCGCACAGGCCACGCGGACAGAGCGCCACCCGGATGGCGGGTCGGTCATCGCCACACCGGGTCGATCGACCACGGCCAGCGTGACCAGCCCGCGGAGGGCCTCGTGGTCGTGCCAGGTGTCGATCGAGGCCACCACGTCGGCCCCCACCACGAGCAGCACCTCGGCGTCGGGCTCGTGGGCGAGGATCGTCCGGACCGTGTCGATGGTGTAGGACGGACCACCCCGGTCCAGCTCGATGCGCGAGGCCTCCAGACCCGGACGGTCCTCCAGCGCCGCGGCCACGAGGGCGAAGCGGTCCTCGGCCGGACTCACCGGTCGGTCGTGCTTCTGCCAGGGGTCATTGGCCACGACCACCAGCATGCGGTCCAGCCCGAGCGCCGAACGAACGGACTCCGCCACCTCGACGTGACCGGTGTGGACGGGATCGAACGTGCCCCCGAAGAGCCCGATGCGCGGGCCCGGACGGGTCACGTCAGGTGCCCGCCAGTGCCGCGACGACCGGAGCGAACGCCTCCATCTCCGCCTCGTGGACGACGATGTAGGAGAACCCGAACCGCGCACGACGCTCCACCAGCCGTTCGGCGATCTGCTCGATCGTCCCGACGAGGGCGATGGGCGAGCCGTCGACCTGCTCCGGGGTGACCCCCATCATCGACGCCAGCCGCTCGACCGCATCCTCGCGGTCCGGGACGATCTGGACC
>Ga0182030_10002998_pt1 | contig 36000 bp, 31 predicted proteins | sample 812S3MmetaG_FD_121299 | JGI IMG/M metagenome (GOLD analysis project Ga0182030, IMG submission 121299) | Permafrost microbial communities from Stordalen Mire, Sweden - 812S3M metaG (Illumina Assembly) | ecosystem: Environmental > Terrestrial > Soil > Wetlands > Permafrost | place: Sweden...
GTCGAGGTCGGCGTCCATCGTGGCCTCCAGGTCGACGGTGTGGTTCGCACCGCCGACTTCGGCCTCTCTGTACAAAACCCCTTCGCCACGGCGATCGCCGTGGAATCAATCATCTAGTCCCTGTCCGTTGTCGCCGATGCGCGTCGGCGTGCCGAGCTCGCGCAGGATCGGCTCAGCGCGCGCGTACGCCTGCTCGCCGCCGCCGACCATGATCGCGAGCGTTCCTGCCTGCACCTGGGGGACGCTTCCCGACACCGGCGCGTCGAGCATGGCCGCCCCGAGCTCGCTGACGCGCTGCGCCAGCGCGCGGCTCGTGCGCGGGCTGACCGTGCTCATGTCGATCCAAATCTTTCCGGCGGCGAGGCCGGCGAGGATCCCATCGGGGCCGGAGGCAACCACCTCGAGCACTCCGTCGTCGGGGACAGACGTGAAGACGATCTCGGCGCTCTCTGCGACCTCGCGGGGCGTATTGCACCACTGCAGGCCGTCGTGCACGAGCCGCTGCGAGTGCGCTTGGGTTCGAGCCCCGCCGTAGACTGGGTAGCCGGCGGCGAGAAAACGTGCTGCCATGTTGCCGCCCATGTGCCCGAGACCCACGAAGCCGATTCTCGGTGCAGTCGTCGTGGCCATCTCATGCCCTCCGTTCGATCGTTGCGATACGCCGCCCATCCCTGAATCCTAGGACTGTCGAGAGCGTCAGAGACACTTGCCGTCAGCCCGCCCCGTCGTTCGCCTGCTCGAGCCCAAGGTCACGTCGTGGATTCCCGACCACCGTCACGGGATCGACGATGCGGTCGAACTCGGCGGCGATGATGCCCGAGGCGAGCGCTGCCGCGCGTAAGGTCGTGCCCTCATCGTCCGCCTTCGACAGGCCTGATCGCCAGTGCGAGCCTCACAGCGCAGGCAGGCGGGCCTGTGGGGTGCAAGAAACCCAGTCGGTCATGCAGAACGGCTGTACTCGCGCTCTGCTTCGGTAAGCGCCGCGATCGTTACTACGAACCGAGCCGTGAGGGTTGTCCCTTTCGCTGGCACGCTCGCGCTTCAGTCGGATTTCAGTTCACGATTCGGGCCAGTCGAGATCAATGAGGGGAATCCCAATGTCCGGGCGCATTACCTTCTGCATGTGCGCCGGAATCTCGCGAACGACAACCTCCAGCGTCGGGAACACTCGTCCCTCGATCAGGTGGCCTCCTCGCGTCGTGCCATCTGACAACCCGAGCACGACGTGCACGTGCACGACAGGGCCGTCCTCACCCACAGCGACGTCACCCATGAATGACAGCACCTCGCACTGCTCGTCAACGTGAATGTGGCGATATTGCTTCGCCTCTCGCTCGAACCACCCGACAATGGCTCGTTGGAAGGCGCCGATGCCCGTTATTTGCGCGGCCTCAAGATGCTGAGCCTGCGCAAACTCCGTCAACCCGGCGATTGCCTCGTCGCCCGGGTCACAGACCACCACGTAGGTTGCGAGGTCCGCGTCCTCGATAACTTTTGTCTTCATTTCTGACTCCTCCGAGACCTCAGGATCTCCTGGATGGCGATTATGGACGATCTCCAGGTATGCGAAGATCGTATTCGCGAGCTCTGTGCGGGCGCGCCGGCCTGAGGTGCGCGCTGCCGCGGTACGGCCACCGCCCGCATTGGCCGCGCTGGCGGTGGCCGGGCCGGGTGCACGGACGGCAGGACCGCGTTGGTGCTCGCCCCGAACCCGACCAGGGGTGCCGTGGCCCTCCTGGTCGTACCCCAGGTGTGGCGCACCCCCCAAGCGTCGGTACGGCCGCGACGCGGGAACCGGAGTCCCGCCCACTGCCCGATCGCGCTCCTACAGGTGCTCCAGGGTCACGTTGCCGTAGTCGTCGACGGTGATCACGGCCCGCGTCTCCCCGCCAGTAAGGGTCAGTCCGTGGTTGTTGTGAAGACGCAGCCCCCACGCGATCACGGCCCGAGTGTCGGTCTGCGAGTCCACGCGGGCGCCTCGGGCGATATGGATGGCGACGGTCCGTGCGAGCAATTGCTTCCGGTCGGCGACCGTCTTCGGCGAAGCGCCGGGCCGGGATTCCCGCGCGGTCTGTGAGTCGTGGTCCATCATTGGACTGCTCCTGGGTCTGCAGTGCCTTCTAGGTTACCCGTGGATCTGCGCCCGCCTAGTGGGTACCGCGCCTCGACGACGAGAACCGTGGGGTGGCCGGACCGTGCTTGGCCAGATCATGCAGGCACGGCCAAACTTGGCATCGAACTTTCCGGGCGCGCGCTGCCGTCCCCGTGCGCTGTCGGTGCGGCGCGCGCTGATGCGCTGGCCCCCAATGGCGGAGCCACATGATCGGGCCCCCGGAACTTGAACCGGTCATGCAAGAGTTCGGGCGGCGCTGGTGGGTGCGTGATGGGCATGGCGATCCCGACCGCGCCGAGCAGGCGCACGAGCGATCGCACGCTCGGGTCGGCGGCGAACCGTCTGAACGCTATTCATCGTTCGCGGGGTTCTCTGCGAGGTTGGATGCGGCGTCAGCGCGGTGCCCGGTAGCGCGTGGGGCCGCCGTGCGCGCGGGCGTGCGCAGCACCCGCTCCGCGGGGCGCGTTCCCCAGGAAATGTGCTCGGATCCGGCGTCGTCGTCCCCGCTGCCACATCGCGGCGTGCGTCCACGCAGCCGGCTCGTCCTGCTCCGGGGGGCGGCCTAGCTGTTCGCCCGACCGGCTCACCGTCTCGCGGTCTTCAGTGGCAGCGAGCCGAACGAGTTCGGCGTCGCGTGCCTCGCGTTGTTCCGCCGCAGCAAGCACGGCGTCGATGTCCGTGCGGGGCACGACTACTGTCCCCGCGGGGGTCGCGTAGACGTAGTCCCCCGGGTAGACCCCGACGCCGGCGACCTCCACGGGCACGTTGGCGGCGACCGGCACCACGCGATCCCCTGATTGGCGTACCTGTTCTCCTCTGGCGTATGCGGTGAACGAATACCCGGCGATCTCGTCAAAGTCCCGAAGGCGCCCGTCGGTCACCAGGCCGGCGATGTCCTGATAGTGCAGCCGCGCCAGCTTGCGCCCACCGGCCAGGGCGGCGTCGGGATGGCCGCCGTTGGACATCACGACAACCGCCTGCGGCGGCGCCCCCATGAGGGCTCGGTAGAACTGGGCCGCAAAGTCGTTGTCGGCGGAATGGCGGTAGTCATCCCGGGCCGGAAAGAACTGGATCGTGATCGCTGGGCCAAAGACCGCCGCGCCGGGTGTTGGGCTGACCAAGTCGACGATGTGCGCGGGGTGCCGGTACAGCGACCCAACCGCATCGACGATCGCTGAGCAACTGAGGCAGCTGATCCGTTCCCGTCGGCTGGTGTCCGTGATCGTCACGCGTGTCCTCCGATTCCTGTCGCCAAATGGTGGCGGGATACAGCCAGACGGCGATCGAGGCGGGATGCCTCGGTAACGCTTATCCAGGGTGTCACGCACGACAATATCGGCCCACCTCCACCCGGGTGCCGCACCTCGACTGGCGCGGATCGAGGTGCGGGCGCCTGCCCGATCGGCTAGCTGCCCATCAGGGCCCAGGTCCCGTAGTCGTACGTGAGTGCGGCCGCGCTCGAGAGGATGTACATGCCGACACCGGCGGGCTCTAGATCAAGGTTCAGGCCGGGGGGTTCCCGGAGGTTCCCTGGGAATACACGCACAGATCCCCCCGCGCGGCTCTCGGACTGGCCGGGTGGCCGGGGCATGGCACTGTCGGGTGGGCACCAAACGCGACGTATTGAATGTTGACCGGTGCGGCGGTCGGCCACAATCAGGACAGCGACGAGTAGAACGTATTGCCGCTGGCCGTGGCGGTACCGCCCACGTCGTAGGCGCCCTGCACCGTGGCGCCCGCCGGCAACGTGGCAGGGAACGGGCCGGCCGGCCCCCTCGCCCCGGGACCGGCACCGTCGGATCTCGGTGCCATGCCGACTGGCCGAGATTGCCCGCAGCGCGGGGCGCTGAGCATCCTCCTACGAGAGCGTGTCGACGAGTGTGCCGATCTCGGTGAGCTGCCAGACGCGGTGCGCGCTGGTCGTCGTCATTTCCACACAGCCCAGGCTCTGTGGGTATCCGTATCCGCGGCGTTGGAACTCATGCAAGGCGTCGCCGCCGCTGAAGTAACTGATCCACAGGATTCCGGTGTCGTGGTAGGTCGTGCCGTTCGGGTTGGTGCCGGACATCGTTCCGTCGGCTTCCCGAAGGTAGATCGGGAACACGCCGTAATTGGTCTCACGTCCCGCGATGCCGGTGTTGACGAGTGCCGTGTACGCGTTGACGCCGTTGTGCCAGACCACCAAGTGCTCGGGCAGGCCGCGGTAGACGTGCACGAAGCTGTATCCGAAGTGGTTTCCCGTGCCCGAGATCGCGGCCAGCTCCAGCGTGCGGAAGACGGCTGGTCCGATGACGCCATCCGTGGGAAGTCCGTGGTCATTCTCGAAGGCTTTGACGGCGCCTTGCATCATGACGCTGGAGTCTGTCTTCCAGAGGCTCTTGAGGGCCGACGGCGTATTGCGGTACCGCCACGTGTACCGCCCCTTCGGCGGTGCGGTGGCGGCATCGGCCTGCCCTGCTGCGGTTCGGGCGACGGGCTTGGTCGGCGTGAACTTGAGCGGCAGGTAGGCCAGCTGGGCCAGCAGCTGCTCAGCGCGACGGCGCGAGACCGTCGGGACGCTCTTGGCCAGCAGATGGCCCTTGCTGGCGGCCCAGACCGAGTAGTGGGCGGTAAAGGTCTCCGTGGAACCGGACGCAAATCCAAAGCCCGTTGGCGTGAAGACCGTTTCGTAGGGATTCCGCGTCGACCACCGACCTGCCACAGGCGGACTGAAGCTCGGACGGTAGGCCTTCGTGCCCGCGACCGGCTGGGAGTACTCAAACGTCAGGGGCAACGCCGGCTGGAGGTGCCCGCCGGGGAGGCCCGTCAGGGAGACCTCTGTCGTGGGGCCGCCTGACCCGATCACCGCGCTCAGATGCTTGGTGGTCGTCGCCCCGCTATTCGTGGCGGCGACCGTGAGCGCGTATGTGCCACCCGGGAGCCGATTCCCGTGGCGGTCACGCAGCGGCGTCCGCACCAACGTGTGCCCCGCCGAAATCAGCTTCGTGTAGGTGATGGTTGTCGATCCGCGCTTCAGGGTCACCGTAAGCGTCACCGGCGATTCGACGGTCACCTCGAGCGGCAGCTGCCCTCCGCCGACGATAAGCGCGGGCACGCGCGTCACGGTCAGGGCCGGCAGCACTGTCAGCTTTCCGGGGGTCGTGGGGTCGAAGCTGTAAGGGATCTCGACCGTGACGGTGCACGTGGTGGCGTAGACGCCCGGCGCCGTGGTGGTGCTCGGCGTGAACCCCAGGGTTCCTGCGGTGCACTTGGCGGCCGGTGCCGGGTTGGGGACCGGGGAGTAACTCGGCGTCCACTTGGGCATGTGCCCCTGTGTGTACGTCACGGTCGGCGCCGTAACGGCGACCGGCGTGGTCGAGGGCGTCGCGACTGCCAGCGCCGGTACGACCGCCCCCGCGAGCACTGCCCCACCGATGATTGACAGACCACGCATTCGCATCCCCTCGTGACGTGTGCCGACATCTTAGGCCCTCCGGCGCATTTCCCTGCCTATGAACCGTTCCAGAAAAACGGAAGAACCTTATACCGGTGTCACGCTCGGCTGATGCGCAGGTCCACGGCGCCCTGGCCGTGTGGGGTCGGGTTCCCCGGGCACGCCGACGGTCGCTCAAGCGTCAGGACACCGGAGGGCCAGGATGGCCCGAGTTGTGGGGAGGCGGTGATACGCTGCCCATGGAAGCGTTTCGAACAGGTGTGCGCCGACGGGCTTGCTCCGTGCGGCCCCGCTTGTGCGAGGGCCGCGGCCGCGTTCGGCACCTCGGCGAAAGCGCACATCGATGACACAAGCGTTGGACGTCGGCACGCGTTGGCGCGCGGCTACTGGCCGGGTTACGGCCAGGCCTGCGGGTCTCCGCTGAGCGGGCCGTCGGGGATTCGGTTTCGGGGCGGCGGGGATTTCTCTGCTGACGTGCGTGCATGCCTAGCGGGGCTCGGCGATGACGCGGCGGCGCACAGGCGTACGCAGCGAAGCATCTACTTCAAGAGCGCGATCATGATGTGCTGGGCGATCGCCTCATGGGTGCTGCTGGTCTTCTGGGCCTCGTCGCTGTGGGTGGGTGGGCTGCTTGCCGTGTCGCTGGGTCTCGCGGTGGCCGGGATTGGTTTCAACCTGACCCACGACGCCAACCACGGCAGTTACTCACCGTCTTCGCGCGTGAATCGCATCATGCGGTGGTCGATCGACGGTATCGGCGGGAGCTCGTACGTCTGGCGGGTCAAGCACAACGTGATCCATCACACGTACACGAACATCTCGGGAGCCGATAGCGACATTGGCCAACTGCCGTTCCTCCGGCTTGCGCCTGATCAGCCCCGGTACTGGTATCACCGGGGCCAGCACATCTATATCTGGCCGCTCTACGGGTTATTCGCGGTTAAATGGCAGCTGTTCGGCGACATTACCCAGCTGTCGATCGGCAACATCGAGGGGACTCCCCTCCCGTGGCCACGTGGCCGTGAACTGGTGGGCTTTTGGGTCGGAAAGGCCGCCTTCGTCGCATGGGCGATCGTCATCCCGCTGTTGGTGCGCCCGGTGTGGGAGGTCGTTGCGGGCTTCGCGGTCGCATCCTTCGTGATGGCGTTTGTGCTGGCGGTGACCTTCCAGCTTGCCCACTGCCTGGAAGAAGCAGAGTTCTCGAGCATCGAGGAGATGCAGCAGACCGGATCCACCGAGTGGACGCGCCACCAGTTGGCCAGCACCGTCGACTTCGCACCGAGCAGTCGTGTGCTGACGTGGTATCTGGGCGGTCTCAACTTCCAGATCGAACACCACCTGTTCTCCCGGGTCTGCCACGTGCACTACCCCACCCTCGCCCCGCGTGTCCGCGAGGTCTGCGAGCGGCACGGCGTCGAATACCAGGTGCACGCCAGCGTGTGGAGCGCCCTGGCCTCCCATACGCGCTGGCTGCGGCGGATGGGACAGCCCAGGCACGTGCTCCATCACCAGGGAACGCGCTAGGACCCCGGTGCCCCGCGGGACACCGCGGGGCACCGGGGTCGGGCCGTCCTAGTAGCGGTAGTGGTCCGACTTGAACGGACCGGCGATCGGCACGCCGATGTAGGTTGCCTGCTCCTCGGTGAGCTCGGTGAGCTCGACGCCCAGGGCGCCCAGGTGCAAGCGCGCGACCTTTTCGTCGAGGTGCTTGGGCAGGACGTACACCTGACGGTCGTACTCGTTGGGTTTGGTGAACAACTCGACCTGTGCGATGACCTGGTTGCTGAACGAATTGGACATCACGAACGAGGGATGGCCGGTCGCGTTGCCCAGATTCAGCAAGCGCCCCTCGGAGAGCACGATGATGGCGTGCCCGTCGGGGAAGATCCATTCGTCGACCTGGGGTTTGATCGTATTGCGGCGGATGCCCGGGTATTGGGTCAGCCCCGCCATGTCGATCTCGTTATCGAAATGGCCGATGTTGCCCACGATGGCCTGATGCTTCATCTTCGCCATGTGCTCGATCGTGATGATGCCGCGATTGCCGGTTGCGGTGACGAACACGTCCGCCTGGCCGACCACCTGGTCCAAGGTGGCAACCTGGAAGCCCTGCATTGCGGCCTGCAACGCACAAATCGGGTCAATCTCGGTGACGATGACGCGCGCGCCCTGGGCCCGAAGCGACTCCGAACAGCCCTTTCCGACGTCACCGAACCCACATACCACCGCCACTTTTCCTCCGAGCATCACATCGGTCGCGCGGTTGATGCCGTCTACCAGCGAATGGCGACAGCCGTAGAGGTTGTCGAACTTGGACTTGGTGACAGAGTCGTTCACGTTGATGGCGGGAAACAGGAGCGCACCCTGCTCGGCGAGCTGATAGAGGCGGTGCACGCCGGTTGTCGTTTCCTCGGTCACACCCTTGATGCCGGCGGCGATGGTCGTCCAGCGGGTCGGGTCCTCGCGCAGCGAGCGGCGCAGCGTTGTGAGCACGACCGCGAACTCCTCCGACTCCGCGGTCGCCGGGCCCGGTACGGCCCCAGCCAACTCGAACTCGCGGCCCTTGTGGACGAGCATCGTCGCATCGCCGCCATCGTCGAGGATCATGTTGGGTCCGTGGCCGTCGGGCCAGCGCAGCGCCTGCTCGGTCGCCCACCAGTATTCCTCGAGGGTCTCGCCTTTCCATGCGAACACCGGGACGCCCGCAGGCTCGTCCGGGGTTCCGTGCGGGCCCACGACGCTCGCAGCAGCGGCGTGGTCCTGGGTCGAGAAGATATTGCAGGACGCCCAGCGCACCTGTGCGCCGATCGCGGTGAGCGTTTCGATCAGCACGGCGGTTTGGACCGTCATGTGCAGCGATCCGGTGATGCGTGCTCCGGCGAGCGGCTGGCTGTCGGCATACTCGGCACGAATCGCCATCAGGCCCGGCATCTCGTGCTCGGCCAGGCGAATCTCATTGCGACCGAATTCTGCGAGCGACAGGTCGGCGACTCGAAATTCGGTGGAACTCAGCGGCGCACGGGTCGTCATGCAGTCTCCATCGTGTGGTTGGGGCGCCGCAAGCCCTCGAGGCTCACGCACGCATGCCCGGGAGCCCGCGGAATTGCCGCAGGACCCATACCGGCCCGGAGGCCCGTACGCACAGGTCGGCGTCGGGAACCCAGGTCAGCATTCAATCTTACCCAGCCGGCCCGCGGTGCCGACCGATCCTTCGCACCGACCCGGCGGCGATAGCGCCCCGCGGGCTCCTGAGTCCGACGTGCGCAGGTGCAAATGACACAGGGATGTGCGGGCCCTGGCGCTCCCGTCGGGGATGGGCGAGGATGCCCCCATGACATTGATTATGAAGATCACCGATGATGGATCGCAGTACTCCGATCGGCTCGTTGACCTGCTCGGAGAGTTTGGCGTGGACCCAGCTGTTGACGACGAGATCGACGATCTCAGCCTGCTTCCCGCGTACGTGCTCGCAGGTGCATCGATTCGCACCGAGGCGCACTCGCACGGTACGCATATGCACGTGCTCGCCATCAACGTCGAGATTGCCGAGGAACTTGAAGAGGCATTCTACGACGCCCTGGGCCAAGTCCTGGAAGCCGACGACGACGACGACGACGACGAGTAGGGCGTCTGCAGCGCGGTCGCGCGCCGATGTCGGCGGGGCCGCCGGCAAGCGGTTCGCGGCATGCGGCCAGGAAGAAAACAGGGGCGCCCCACATCGTGAGGCGCCCCTGTTTTCGTGGCCGGCCCTCCGGCGGTTAGGCCGCCGGAGGCCAGCGTTCTCCGGGTTGTGGTTGGCGCTGACCAATGGTCAAGTTCCGTTGCCGGCCGGGGTCCATGGCCTCATAGGGCCGGACCGCAGGGGCGCGCCAGGTGACAAAGTTCTGACAGACGGCATCCGAGTCGTTGGGGTACTGGCGGACTGCTTCGGCCAGGGCGTGCGCATCGCCCATCCCGATGCCGGAGCTGACTCCGGTTTCGGGGCCGAAGAAGTGTGCGGAGTCTCCGATCAGCAAGAGGCCGGGCTTCCACCACTCCGGACAGGTGAGCAGTTTGGGCTCGTTGTAGCGCACCTGGTCGAGCGACGTGAGCCCTGAGATCCCCTTCTCGGACTCCGGCAGCAGGTCAATCCACATGTTCTTGATGGCATCCAACCCGGGGGCAAGAGCGGCTTCGGCGCCGACCTTGTCGACGCTGCGCCATCCTGCAGAGCCTTGAGGCCAGCCCAGCGTCCCGATGTGTCCTCCATCGGACATGTACGCCATCGCGAACGACACGCCGCCGGGCTCAGGGCTCATCCATGCCAGCGAGGCATCGGCGAGCGGCTCAAACTTCGCCTCGAGGCCGGCCATGTCCCGCAGGGGTGAGCCGATGCCGTCACACGCCACCACAAGGTCGGCGGGAATCGTGCGGGGGCCGTCCGGGCCCTCGGCGACCACGCCGACGACGCGCCCGATCGGGTCGTGGACCAACTCGGTGACGGTGTGCGCGTATTCGACGGGCAAGTCGCGAGCGAGGGCTCCGAGAATCTTGCCGACCTGAACGCAGATTGCGACCGGCGTGCCGTCCTGCCGCGGGGCGATGTCCCACCCCTCCTGGCGGAGTTCTCCGAGGACTCCGATCTCCTCGAGCGGCGGAAACCCTTGGAAGGGCAGCATGTAGCCGCGCGGAATGAAGGCGCCTTCAGGCATCCGTTCGAGCACGATCGGCTCTTGGCCCCGCAGTCGGAGCAGGCGCGCGAGGGTCAGGCCAACGATCCCTCCGCCGCAAATCACGATGTTCATCTGTATCCCTCGCAAGTCGACTCGCTGACGGGATTCCCGCCGTGCGTCAGTTTGACGGAGATGCCGGACACATGCCCGGGCGCTCCGGACACGGCGACCGAGGCAAGGATGACGCGTCTGGACCCGAGCGCCAGCATCGCGGACATGGGGCCTCGGCTTCGGTAGCCTCTTGTACAGGTCGTCAGCGCAAACAGGTAAGGATCGCTCGTGGCACGCACGGTGAGAAAGCAGTTGGTGCATTGGGTGGCGCTTCCGGATGGAGCAGGGTCGCCGATCTCAGCCTTCGTGAACGGGACCGAACGCTCCGAGGGCAACGGGATCTCGGTCCAAGATGGCCGCATCTGGTTCGAGGATCCCATTCGCGTGCCCCAGGCGACGACCTTCGGGGCGAAGCTGATGCTGTCGTTCGGCGTCGGGGTCTACGGGGACCTGAAAGGCGACACGCTCGACATCAAATTCCAGCGCAACGGGCGCACCGAATGGATTACCAATGTTGTGCTTACGGAGACGGAGCCCCCGGCAGCGTCAGCGCCATGAGCGATTCTTCCCACGAGTGCATCGGCGCCCAACCGTGATCGGCGAGCCGGTGCGCGTCCAGATGCAGCGACGCCCGCAAGGCGTCTGCCATCCCCGCGCCGAGGGACAGCGCGGCCATCAGCGGCGGAATGCGGTCCGGGCGCGGCGCCCCAACCGCGGCGCAGATGTGATGGATTAACTCCTCTTGGGTGGGTGACCCCGGCTCGAGCGCGGCGTACACCCCGCCAGGCGCGTGCTCAGCGGCGCGAAGCGCCCGCACCGCGTCGACGGAGCTGATGACGGGCATGACGTTCTGCCCGTTCCCGACGATTCGGTACTGGCGCCGCCACACGGCAGTGATCATCCCGGTAAACATCCCGTTGGGCCCGTAGGTCCAGCCCAAGCGCACGGCGCGCAGCCCCGGGCGGGCGAGGCCCTCCTCGGCGGCGAGCCCCCAATGCCCCATCGCTACGGGTTCCGGCTCGTCATCTTCGGAGACGGACGCTGACCCGCGGTCGCCCCAGGCCAGCACGCTCGAGGCCAGAATCACCGGCCGCCCCTCCGGGACATAGGCCCCCAGATTGTGTGCGCCGAGCCAGGCCTGCTTGGCCTCGCGGCGCACCCGTAGGCGCCTGAGCGGGGGCGCAACCCGCGGCAGGCCGAGGTGCCACACGACGTCGGCGCGAGCGGCATCGTGCTGCCAGTCGCCCGGACGGACGAGGTTCCCGAAGATTGGCTCTGCCCCAGCTTCCACAAGGACCCGCATGGCCTCCCCTGAGCGCGCGAGGCCAAGCACCGTGTGTCCTTCGGCCACGAGGTCGGCGATGAGCGCCGCGCCGACAACGCCGGTTCCCCCGGTCACAAAATGGGTTGCCACATCACCTCCGCACGTGCGCCAGGTCCCCAGCGCGCCTCATGGACCATGTGACAACCGCGGCGTGTCAGCCCCCGGCGACCGCCGGAAGAATCGTGACCTCTTGGCCGTCGCTCGTCACAGTAGCGATGCCGTCGGCGAAACGGACGTCCTCCCCGGCAACAAAGACGTTGACGAAGCGGCGCAATTGCCCGTCCTGGCAGAGGCGATCGCGCACCCCGGGATACGTGACATCAAGCTGATCGATGAGCTCGCTGATCGTGCCCGGGGCGCAATCGACGGTTGCGGCACCTGCGGTCAGGGGCCGCAGCGGTGAGGGAATTTTGACGGTGACAGACATTGGCGATCCTCTCGCGTCGGAGAACGGCGGTCTCGAAGAGTTAGGCGAGCGCGCGGACAGGTGCGGTGGCAGCTTCAAACGATGCGACGTTGGCATCAATTTGAACGGCCGACACATGCGCACTCACCGCGTCGAGCGTTTTGAGGCCGTCGCCGGTGATGTAGAGCACGACGCGCTCGTCGGGATCGATGTCGCCGCGTTCGGCGAGCTTGCGCAGCACCGCAGTTGTGACGCCGCCCGCAGTCTCGGTGAAAATCCCGGTGGTGTGGGCAAGCAGGCGAATGCCGTCGATGATCTCATCGTCGCTGACCGCCGTGATCGAGCCGCCGGTGGAGCGGGCAGCGTCCAGCGCATACGCGCCGTCCGCAGGGTTTCCTATTGCGAGGCTCTTGGCGATCGTATCGGGGTGCGTCGGGCACACGAAATCCCTGCCCTCATCCCAGGCGGTGGCGACTGGGCTACAGCCGGCGGCTTGGGCCCCATTGAGGGCCGGGATGGCGCCGTCGCAAAGACCCAGTTCGATCAATTCGGCATAGCCCTTGTGAATCTTGGTGTACAGCGATCCCGACGCAATCGGCACGATGCACCGATCGGGCAGCGTCCAACCCAGCTGCTCGGCAACCTCATAGGCCAGCGTCTTGGAACCCTCGCTGTAGTACGGGCGCACATTGACGTTCACAAAGGCCCAGGGGCGTTCACCGGCGAGCTCGCTGCACAGACGGTTGACGTCGTCGTAGGTCCCGTCCACCGCCAGCAGCGTCGTGTCGAACACGGCGGTGGCGATGATCTTCTGCTCCTCCAGGTCCGAGGGCACAAACACATAGCTCGCGAGCCCAAGGGCGGACGCATGCGCGGCGACGGCGTTGGCCAGGTTTCCGGTAGACGCACAGGCGACGGTGGAGTACCCCAACCGGAGGGCGGCTTGGAGGGCGACGCTGACAACCCGATCCTTAAAGCTGTGGGTCGGGTTCGCCGTCTCGTTCTTGACCCACACGTTGCGCAGGCCGAGCTGCTCGGCCAGACGTGGCGCCCGCACCAGCGGGGTCAGGCCCGCGCTCAAGCCGATCGTCGGATCATCCGGTGCGCACGGCAGCAGATCTCTGTACCGCCACAGATTGAGCGGACCCTCGGCAATGCGCTGCCGGCTCACCCGTGCGCCGAGGAGCTCGCGGTCGTATTCGACCTCGAGAGGGCCGAAACAGTACTCGCATACGTAGGCAGCTATCAGCCCGGTGCGATGTCCGCATTCCTTACATCGCAGTCCGGTGGCACAGCCACCGAAGAACCCCTCGTCGTTACTCATCGCATCTGCCCTCGTCATCGTGTCTGGAAACAAAAACGCCTCTCGCGGGGTTCGGCGAAAGGCGATCAGATCACGATCGTTGGCTTCCGCATCATCCCGGCGTGAACCGGTTGGAATTGGCACCTGGCGCACATGCGCTGGTTGCCGCGGCTTCAAAGGGCCAAATCCCTCCACCGCTCTAGATGCTGGTCGGGAATCTACACATGGGGCACGACATCTGTCAATCGGCCGGATCCCCGAGTCGGCAGCCCGCGCAGTGGCATGAGCGGTCCCGCCACCCGCCCGTCGCTGACGCTCTCAGGATTGCAACAGGTGGACGAAACTTTGCGCCAAATGCGCCGAATCCGGCAGGGATGGCCGCCTCGGGATCTAACATCTACGGGAGTGAGCGACGATCAGCCAACCGCCCAATTCCGCAAGCTTCCGTATCCATCCGCCCAGGATGCCGCCCAGAACTCGCCGTCGGAAGAGCCGCCTGAGACCGGCTCGCCCGACGCAGCGCCCGCAGATCAGGCGCCGCCCCGCGGCTGGCGCGCGCGTCGGCGGGCGGGCCGCGAGAATGGCCCCGCTCCCGACGAGGACGTGGGCGCTGTGGCTCCCGTGGGGCCTGCCCACGACGACACCCCCGCCGAGCCCGCTCGAGCTGGATCCGCAGAGGAGCCCGCGGTCGGCGATCCCGAATCGGGTTTCGGGGTTCCGGAGCCGCTCGCGTCGTCGACGCGAGCGTTGCGCCGCCAGCGCCGCCGTCTCGTGCAAAAGCGGGACGAAATGATTTTTCACTTGGGTGGGCTGACGTATGACCTTCACCTGGAGGGCGAGCTCCATGCCCCGGTCGCGGAGCATCGCGCGGGCCTGATCTACGAGCTCGACACAACGCTCGAGGCGATCGATGCGCAGCTCGCGGCCAAGGGGCACGCCCATAACGACGTGACGCCCCTGCCCATCGTGGTGGGGTCGTGCCGGACCTGCCGGACGCGCTTCCTCGCCAATGCGCGCTATTGCATGACGTGTGGCGCAGTGCTCGCACCCCCGGAGCCAGGTTCGCCGGAGTTCTCGTCCACGGCCCCCAAGGCAACGGCATGACCGATCCGACGCCTCCTTCTGGCGATTCCGAGCCCGCGCAGGCTCCGCCCCTGAACACCCCCCATTGCAAGGAATGCAACGCCCCGCTGGATCCGAAGCAGCGATACTGCCTTGAGTGCGGGGCACCGACGTCGAAGGCACCTCATCTGGCGACGGGGCGCGGCGCGGCCGTGATCGCGCTCGCGATCGTGTTGCTCGCACTCGGCACGGGTTTCTTGGCCTACGCGGTGACCAAGAACCACACAACGACGATCTCGAGTGCGACCACGAGCACGACCGCAACGTCAACCGGCACGACGGGCACCGCCACCGCCACCAGCACCGGCTTTGAGACGGTGACCTCCGGCACCACCCAGACTGGCGCGACCACCTCGACGACCGCGACCACGACGACGACGACGACGACCTCGACTGCCACGACCACGTCGACACCCACGACCACGACCACGACGTCCGCGGCGACCTGGCCGGTAGGGACACAGGCCTGGACCGTCATCCTGGCATCGACACCCAGTCAATCGACGGCAAATTCCGTCGCCGCCCGTGCGACCAGCGAAGGATTGTCGGCAGGCGTCCTGTACACCAGCGCCTATTCGACCCTGACACCGGGGTACTGGGCGGTCTTCTCCGGGACATACTCCACACAATCCGCGGCGCAGTCAGCAGCCCAGCAAGCCCAGACGAACTTTCCGGGTGCAGACGCGCGATATATCCCCGCGTCTTCGTAGGGCCCCCGACCCGACGCCGCGGGCGTAAAGTCGTGCGGCGATGACGCCCAAGCGAATTGATCACGGCATCACGTTGGGGATCGGCGTAGATGTCGGAGGAACGTTTACCGACGCCGTCTTGGTGGATGGCGGGAACATCATCACCGCCAAGGTGCCGACCACTCCCGAGGACCACGGCATCGGCGTGATGACGGCCATCACCCAGGTCCTCCAGGCGGCGGACCGTCAGCCCGACCAGGTCGGGCGCATCGCCCACGGCATGACGGTCGGCACGAACGCCCTGCTGGAGAATCGCCTCGCGCGGACGGCATTTGTCACGACCGAGGGCTTCGGCGACATTCTCGAGTTGCGCCGCCAGAACCGCGCGGATCTCTACCGGCTCGATGTGGCTCATCCGCCGCCCATTGTGCCGCGCGCACGGGTTGTCGAAGCCGCGGAGCGGTGCGGGCCGTCCGGCGAGTTGCACGCGCTCGCCCCTGCAGAGTGCGCGCGGGTCGTCGCCGCGATCGGAGCGCTGGACGTCGAGGCAGTTGCCATCTGCCTCTTGTTTGCATTTTGCGCGCCCGAGCACGAACAGGAACTCGGGGCGGCGCTCGCTGATGCGCTGCCGGCCCTCCACGTCAGCCTCTCGTCTGAGGTCCTCCCGGAGATCCGCGAATACGAGCGCGCGGCTACCACCGTCGTCGATGCCGCGCTCACGCCGGTCCTGGGCCGGTACTTCTCGCGGCTGTCGGCGCGAACCGACACGGGCGGCCTCCCCCGCCCCCAGATCATGCAGTCCAACGGCGGCCTGATTGATCTGGATCTCGCGACCGGTCATGCCTCCCGGACGGTCCTGTCCGGTCCCGCAGCGGGAGTGATCGGGTCCGCACTGTGGGCGACCAGCGAGCAGATCGCGCATGCGCTGACGTTCGACATGGGCGGCACATCGTGTGACGTCGCCCTGATCGAGGACGGCCAGCCGGGCCGTCGCTCCGGAACCGTGATCAACGGGCATCCGTTGCACCTGCCGATGCTCGACATCGAGACGGTCTCCGCCGGTGGCGGCAGTGTCGCGTGGGCCGACAGCGGCGGGGCGTTGCGCGTCGGCCCCCACTCGGCGGGTGCGCGTCCCGGTCCGGCCGCCTACGACAACGGGGGGCTCTTGCCCACCGTCACCGATGCTCAGGTCGCGCTCGGCCGCATCGGCACGATCGGAACGGCGGGACACGAGATGCCGCTGAACCGTGAGCGCGCGCAGACGGCCATCACGGCGCTCGCTGGCGAGCTCGGGCTCGGCTGGGAAACGTGCGCCGAAGGCGTTATTCGCGTGGCCAACCACGAAATGGCGCGGGCCTTGCGGATCGTCAGCGTGGAGCGAGGGGTCCACCCGGCTGGTGCGACCGTAATCGCGTTCGGCGGCGCGGGACCACTGCACGCCTGCGAGGTGGCCGACGTGGTCGGGATCACGAGGGTGATTGCACCGGCCTGCGCTGGGGTCCTGGCTGCCCTGGGCACGCTGATCGCCGGCGAGCGCCGCGACTGGGTGCAGACGGTGCTCGGACGTGTCGAGCAGCACGACTACCTGCTCGACCGTCTGCAGCCCCTTCTGGATCGGGCCCGTCAGAGTCTCGGTGACGCCAGCATCGAGATCACCGCCGATTGCCGGTATGTTGGCCAAGCCCACACGCTGACCGTACCCTGGCGCGTTCCCGAGGATCCGTCCGACCTCGCCGAGGCATTTGCGGCGGCGCACACCATCCGGTACGGCGACGCCAATCCGGCGGGGTCCATCGAAGTCGTCTCGCTGCGCGTGGCCGCCGAGCGTCCGGGCGACGTGCCGAAGATCGATACCCGGGTCACGGGGCGGCCCATTCCCGGCCCGGTGGCGATCCCCCTGTCCGGGGCCACGCTATGGGTGCCCCCGGCGTGGACGGCCCGCGAGCGTGCAGATCACAGCCATGAGATTCGTCGCGAGGGAGCCCCGCAGGCATGGACGCAATAACCCTTCAGGTCATGGCGAGCGCGATGGGAGCCATTGCCCAGGAGATGGAGGCAGCGCTCGTACGAAGCGCGTACTCGCCAAATATCACCGAGCGCCGGGACTGCAGCACCGCCATCTTCGATCGGGACGGGGCCATGATCGCGCAGTCAGCGTCGATTCCCGTGCACTTGGGCGCGATGCCCGATGCGGTCGCGGCCGTGATCGCACGGACCCCGCAGCCCGGGGACATCTGGGTCGTCAACGATCCGTACACCGGCGGGACTCACCTTCCGGACCTGACCCTTGTCAGCCCGCTACACACCGGCGGGGAACTGATGGGCTACGCCGTCTCGCGAGCCCACCACGCAGACATCGGCGGCATGACGCCGGGCTCCATGCCTGCAGCCTCGCGCGAACTGTTCCAGGAGGGGCTGATCCTGCCGCCCGTGCGCCTGGTCCGCGAAGGCGAGGTTGCCCGCGACATCGTGGCCATCATCCTTGCCAACTCCCGGAGCCCGGACGAACGCGCAGGTGATGTGCGCGCACAGATTGGTGCGCATCGGCTTGCCGACGCGCGAATGAACGAACTGGTGCACCAATGGGGCCGGGTGCTCGTGCATGAGGCATGCGCTGCGCTGCTCGCCTATGCACAGCGCCGCACACGTACGGAGATCGCCCGCATCCCTGACGGGATCTATCGGGCCGAAGAGTTTCTCGAGGGTGATGGCGTCACGGTCGATCCGATCGCCATCCGGGTAGCGGTCACGGTGAGCGACGACACCCTTACGGTCGATTTTACCGGCACCGATCCTGCCGGGCCCGGTAATTGCAACTGCCCTTTGGCGGTCACCCGGTCTGCGGTGTACTTCGTTGTCCGGGCGTTGACCGACCCGGATATCCCCGCCTCCTCGGGCGCGTTCGCTCCGGTTCGGGTGACCGCGCCCGAGGGCTGCTTGGTCAATGCCCGCCATCCGGCGGCGGTCGCTGCAGGGAATGTCGAGACCTCGAGCAGGATCGTTGATGCCGTCTTCGGAGCACTGGGCCAAGCGATTCCCGCTCCGGCTCAAGGCCAGGGAACGATGAACAACCTCACGATCGGCGGGCCAGGGTTTACCTACTACGAGACCCTTGGGGGCGGCCAAGGGGCCAGTCCCCACGCCGACGGCCCCTCGGCGGTCCATGTCGCGATGAGCAACACGCTCAATACGCCGGTGGAAGCGCTCGAGACCTCGTACCCGCTTCGCGTGGAGCATTATCGGATCCGCCGTGGCACGGGCGGCGCGGGGCGCTTTCACGGGGGCGACGGGGTGAGCCGGGCGGTTCGCATCCTCGTCGACGCCGACCTCAGCGTCATCGCAGAGCGGCGTACGCTCCGGCCCTCCGGCGCGGCCGGAGGCGGTCCGGGCGCTGTCGGGGCCACACACCTGAACGGGGAACCGGTGCCGGCAAAGTGGCAAGGGCGCGTGCGCGCGGGCGATCTGCTCCAGATCGACACTCCGGGTGGCGGTGGCTGGGGTCTCCCCCAGCCCAAGCAGGATCGCTCAGGAGATGCCACCACCCCCTGAGCGATCGCCTGTCGGCTTAGGCTACGGCGTTCGCCTCTCGCACAGGCGTCCAGATGCTGTAGCCGCATGCCTGACAGTGCGCGTGGTCGCCGGCCCCGTCGCGATGCACGCCATTGCAATCTACCCACGCGCCACAGCGGCCATCCTCTTCCCATGTGGATGCCGTACAGCCCGGACATACTGATGGGAGGTGGCGGGCGCTGGTTACCTGTACCGACTCCCAGCAGAAGCGGCAAGCGTAGACGCTCTTGCGGGACAGCCGCACGCGGTGCGCGGCGGCGCGGCCCTCGGCTGCGGCCCGAGCGGGATATAACGTGGTCATTGGTAACACCCCCTAGTACGTAACGATCGTCACGATCGCTTGGGATGATTGTAGCGATTGTCACGACCGATGCAAGATACTGATCGCGCAACAATCGACAAAACCGCGCATGCCCGGACGCAACCCGCAGCCGGGCGTGCTAGCTGGCGATGTCCGTGCCGATGAGCACGACCACGTTGGCGGTCCCGGCCTGGGTCGCGGTCAGCAGCGTGAGCGGCACGACGTGCGTCGTCGGGATTCCCAGGGCGGTCGCCACGCTGCACGCCGCGTTGATATCGCTCTTGCTGACGTATTCGACCTTGCTGGTCCTCGCGTCGGTCACTCCGCCAGGGGCGTCGGCAACCGTCCCGACCGCGTAGCCGACGGCCGAGAGTTTCGGGCTGAGCACCTTCCCCGCCGCGCCGGCGACTCCGCTCCCGTTGTACAGGGAGACCGTGACCGCCGAGGGTGTTGCGATCGGCGTCGCGGTTGCGCAGACCGCGGTGACGGCCGGGGTCGTCGTCGTCGTCGTGGTGGCGGTCGACGTGCTGGGCTGCGTCGTCGTCGCGTGCGTGGTCGTCTTGCTCGACGCCGTCGTGCTGGTGGCCGTGGAGCCGCCCTGGCGCAGGAGCGCCCATGCCCCACCCGCCACGATCAGCACGAGAACCACGACCCCGGCGATGATCAGGTTGCGCGAGCTCAGCAGGCGCTTGGTCCGAGAGTCGGCCGCGCCGCTCTCGGAGAGCCCGGACAGCGCCTTGAGTCGATCCAGGGTCGGATCGTAGGCAGCGATGCCCGCGGAGGCGATTTGCTGCTCGATGCGACGGATCGCGCGACCGTGGCGGAATGACTGGACCACAACCGCAATCGCCAAGAAGATGGCGATCACCGCGGCGGAGGGCGTCAAAAGATTCAACCAGCTCACGGTCGGCGAGGTTATCAGGCCGATCGGCGTGCACGGCGATCTTCACATGCGCTTAACGCCGCGCGCGTGCGGGGATCAGCCCGGCGTCACCCGGTACGCATCGAAGACCGATTCCACATTGCGCAGGGCGCTGATCACCGTCTTGAGCGAGTCGATGTCCCCGACATCCACAACAAAGCGGTCATGGACCATCTCATTCTCCATGTGGCAGTTGGCCGAGACAATGTTGACGCCCGTCTCCGCGAAACTGCGCGACAGATCCTCGAGCAGCCGCGGCCGGTCCCAGGCATCGATGGCCAGCTCGACCCGGAAGCTATGGCGGTTTGCACCACCCCATGAGACCGGCGTGAACCGGTCGGGGTTCTTGAGCAAGGCACGGGCGTTCGGACAATCCTCGCGGTGAATCGTGATACCCCGCCCGAGCGAGATATACCCGAGGATGCCATCCCCGGGGACCGGCTTGCAGCACTTCGCAAGACGCACGAGGACATCGGTGAGGCCTTCGACCTCGATACCCATATCGCCGGAGGCTTGCGCCACGATGGCGCGCCGACCCCGCGGGGCGGCGGACGTCTGCCGTTCTTCGGAGACTGCTTCGCCGGCCTTCAGGCGCGCGAGAATCTTGTTGACGACCATCTGCGCCGAGGTCTTTCCGCTGCCGATCGAAATATAGAAGTCCTCGGCCTTGCGAAAGCCCATCTCGCGGATGACCTCGAGCAGCAGCGGCGATCCGGCCACCCGCTGGCTCGGTAGCCCGGCCTTGCGCAGCTGGTCCTGAAGCGCATCTCGGCCTTGGTGCTCGGCGTCTTCCCGCTGCTCCTTGCGGAAGAAGGCGCGGATTTTTGAGCGGGCCTTGGTGGAGGCTACGAGCATCAGCCAGTCCCGCGAGGGACCACGCGGCTGGCTGGAGGTCAAGATCTCGACGAAATCGCCGGAGCTCAAGCGGTAGGTCAGCGGCACGATACGGCCGTTGACCTTCGCCCCGACGCAGCGGTGCCCCACGTCGGTGTGCACGTCGTAGGCGAAGTCCACCGGCGTTGCTCCGGCGGGCAGGTTCCGCAGTTCACCTTTGGGGGTGAACACGAAGACCTCATCTCCGTACAGATCGCGCCGCAACGACTCCAGAAACTCCGACGGGTCGGTGGTGTCCTGCTGCCAGTCCATCATCCCGGTGAGCCAGGTCATCTCACCACCGGACTCCTGTAGCGGGCCCTTGTAGATCCAGTGGGCGGCGACACCGAACTCAGCGGTCCGATGCATGTCGTGCGTGCGAATCTGGATCTCGAGCGGCTGCCCCTCCGGGCCAACGACCGTGGTGTGCAGTGATTGGTACATGTTCGGTTTTGGGACCGCGATGTAGTCCTTGAAGCGGCCGGGCATCGGCTTCCACAGCGAGTGGATGATCCCGACGGCCCCGTAGCAATCTTTCACCGAATCGACCAACACGCGCATCGCGGTAAGGTCGTAGATCTCGTTGAATTCTTTGCCCTTGCGGGTCATCTTCTCGTAGATCGAATAGAAGTGCTTGGCTCGCCCCGTGATATTGGCGGTGATCCCAACAGTCGTGAGCTCGCCCGACAGATACGCTCCCGCTTCGGCGACATACGACTCGCGGTCCGCCCGACGCTGGTTGACCATTTGCTGAATTTCGGAATAGCGGCGCGGGTGCAGCGCCGAGAACGCGAGATCCTCAAGTTCCCACTTGAGTGACTGAATACCCAGCCGGTGGGCCAGCGGTGCGTAGACCTCAAGCGTCTCGCGCGCCTTTTGGATCTGCTTTTGCTTTGTCATGTAGGCGAGCGTGCGCATGTTGTGCAGGCGGTCGGCCAGCTTGACGATCAGTACGCGGATGTCGCCTGACATCGAGACGATCAGCTTGCGGTAGTTCTCGGCTTGATGCTCTTCGTTGGAGTCGAAGTGGATTTTCGAAAGTTTGGTGACCCCATCGACGATCACCGCGACCTCGGCACCGAACTCACGCTCGATATCAGCGAGGGTGGCGGAGGTGTCCTCGACCGTGTCATGCAGCAGTGCCGCGATCACTGAGACGTCGTCCATGCCGACGTCCACGACGATTCGGGCACACCCGACCGGGTGGATGATGTACGGCTCCCCGGAATGTCGGACCTGCTCGCCGTGATGCTCCTGGGCGAACAGCATCGCCCGGGTGATCGTCACAACATCGGCGTCCGGGTGGCGCTCGCGCAAGTCGCGCAGCAACTCGTCGAACTGCGGCGCGAGTTGGACCTGCGGCGTCAGCGTCGCGTCGGAATCAGGAGGCGATTGCATTGCCTATACGGTACTCCCTAAATCTGAGGCTCCACAGCTGCAGCCGTCACGCCACAGCCTGCGTCACCGCACCGGCGTCGGTGGCAAACAGATCGAGCGTGCCAGCCCGCGCCAGGTAGGCGTGCGCGGCGTGCAAGTGCGCCGTCGCCGCAATCACCCGCGGAGCCTCCTCGAGGCGACGGCGTTCCGGCGGATGGAGCACCACTAAATGATCGGCCTCAATCCCCACCAAGCCAAGTTCCGAAAGCGCCACGAGGGTGTCCGCGACCGCCTGTGTCGCGTGCATCGCCGGCTCAGCGCCAAGCAGTGCCTGCTCGCATGCCGCATCCCATCGCCAGACGGGTGCCCCGGCCAGCGCCCGCCAGATCGTCTGGGCCATCGGGCGCAGGTCCCACCGCTCCTCGCAGACCGCCGCGGCGACGGCGACCTCATGTTCGGTCCAGACCAGATGCACATGCCGGTGCGCCGCCTGGATGCGCACGGACTGCGCCTGGGCGGCACTGCTCGGGGGATCCAGGATAACCAAATGGGCCTCGTCGGGAAGCGTCAGCGCCGCAAGCGCCGCATAGTCCACGACCACCACGCCGGGGCGCAGCGAGGCCCGGCCGACCCGCTCGCGCATTGGCTCCAGAGCGCACCGCGCCCCTGCGAGGACACCGACCTCAACGCCGATGCGGCCGGGGTGAAGGACGTCCTCGAGCATGCTGCGCCGCCGCGGTACGTCCGCAACGACGACCACCACGCCGGCGTCCGCCCCCGCGAGCGCGGCGATCCGGACGAGCGCGCTCCCCGCGCCGCGATGATCGTGGACCCCCAGCGGCGGCGGCGGTCCGGCGGCGAGGCCCGGACCCGTATCTGCCGCGGTCAATCCGCCCGCGGGAGCGCGCACGCGGGTCCGAAGATCGGCAATCGTCTGACGGGTCGGGCAGCTGAGATCACAGGCAGGCGAACACGTTCCGTCGGTCGCGGGACCGGAATCTACGCGCTCGATTCGCGCGATTGTGACGCGCGGTCCGGTAAATCCCTGGAAGCGCTCGATCCCCAACGAGACATGCACGTCGAGCCGGGTTCCGTCCGGAATCTCGGGCACCCGATGTCCGTGCCCGAAGCCGACCGCGCGCAAATGCGCACCGCCACATTGCAGGCGGACGTTGAGATGCTGCCGGCTCTTGCCCATCGTCGCGGCCGCCTGCGCGGTGCAACTGGGCATCAGCAGCCGAGGCTGGGGGTTCCCGCGTCCAAAGGGCGCTAGAGCCTCGAATGCCTCGGCGGTCTCGAGGGTCAGATCCCGTGCCCCGACGACCGCATCGACGGTCCGCACGCGGGCGCGCTCGATCAGGAGCCCGAGCGTGGCTGCCGCGCCCAGGAACTCATCCCGGAATGCCGCGACCTCACCAACAGGCAGCTCGAGTCCGACCGCGCCCGCGTGGCCGCCCCAGCGGGTCAGGCGCCCCGAAGCGCGCCCAAGCAGGTCATGGAGGTCGAATCCCCCGAGACTGCGGCCGGAGCCCTTGGCGATCTCGCCATCGCGGGTCAGGACCAGGGCCGGCCGATCAAAACGCTCGACCAGCCGCGACGCGACAATCCCCACGACACCCTCATGCCAGCCGTCCCCGATGGCGAGAATCGCATTCGCATCGCGTATCTCCGGTGGCGAGGCCTCGATCTGGGCAATCGCCTCGGCGGTGATGCGCTGTTCGACCTCGCGCCGCTCGGTGTTGAGCGCCCACAGCTGATCGGCGATCACCTGGGCAGCGGCTAAATCGTCTTCCAGCAGCAACGCGAGCGCGTCATCGGGGTGCCGGAGCCTGCCGGCGGCGTTGATGGCGGGAGCCAGGCTGAACCCCAGCGACCGCGCGTCCAGCGTACGCGGGTCGATTCCCGCCGCCTGGCAGAGCGCGCGGATCCCAGGGCGGGTCTCGCGACGCATCGCGGCGAGCCCGCGAGTCACCAACCGGCGGTTCTGCCCAACCAGCGGGACCGCGTCGGCGATCGTCGCCAGCGCCACCAGATCGAGCTCGCGCTCGGGGTCGGGCCCCATCAGCTGCGGCCCGAGGCGCTCGGACAGGGCCCGGACGAGTGCAAACACCACCCCGACCGCAGCGGGCGCATCATCGCGGGCCTGCCCGAGCGCGGGGTTCGCGAGGATTCCGGGTGCGCGCATGCCCCCCGCGAGGTGGTGGTCGCATACGAGTGGCTCGAGTCCCAACTCGACGGCGCGCTCCAGGGCTTGGATGGCCGAGGTCCCACAGTCCACGCAGACGAGGACGCGGACGCCCTCGTCTGCGAGGGCTTCCACCGTCTCCACGCGCACGCCGTATCCATCGGTGAACCGACTCGGCAGAAACGTCCGCACATCACCCCCCGCGGCGCGCAAGGAGCGTGCCAGCGCGGCCGTGGAGCAGACGCCGTCGCAGTCGTAATCGCCGTGGATTGCGATCTTCTCACCGCGCGCCAGCGCAACGACAAGACGATCGGCGATGGCGGCGATTCCGTCGATGGTCTCCGGTGGCTCCAGGGGGCCGTCGGACCGGATGAACTCGCGCGCGATCTCTGGCTCGTCCAAACCACGTCGAACCAGCGTCCAGGCGAGCACCTCCGGAATATCCAATGCATCCCGCAAGGCGAGCACCTTGGCATATGGCACCCGGCTGGCAGTCCAGCTCATTACCACTTCCCCGATCGCAAAATGCCCACGATCAACCATGCGATCAAGCAGAATCCGAACAGGCCGGGGGCAATGGCGAGAAGTGCGAACCCCCACAGCGCGACCCCCGTGTGGGCAAGGGCCCCAACGATCGCCGAGGACACCAGCAGGCCAATCGCCAGCAGCCCCAGTACCAGGCGATTGGTCGCCCGCTCGATACGTTCGGACGATTGCGAGAGGTCGTGGATTTGTACCCCGACCGAGAATTCCCCGTCGGTCAGCTCCTGGAGCAGTTCCCCCACCTGGAAGGGGTACTCGCGCATGGAGCGCAGCCCTCGGTCGAGGTCCTGCCGGGCCCGCTCGGCGATCCGATCCGGGCGCAGCCGCTCGGACATCAGGCGGCGCGCGTAGGGGCGCGCCGATTCAAAGACGTTGAACTCCGGTGACAACTGCAGGGCGACGCCGGCCAGTGTTGCGAGCGTCTTGTCGAGCATCACCCACCGGCTCGGCAGGGTCAGCTGCAGGCGGTAGACCGTCTGGAAGATCTCGGACAGCAGCGAGCGCGCATCGATGTCGCCCATCGCCTGTCCGCTGTAGCGCTGGAGGACGACGCCCAGCTGGTCGGCCAGCTCTTGTTCCAGATGCCGGGGGTAGCGGACCCCGAGATCCCTCAGTCGCCTCGGCAATGCATCGGCATTGAGGTCGAGTACATCGATCAGCAGGCGGACCGCAGCCTCCCGATCCCGCTGGGAGAGCTGCCCGACCATCCCGAAGTCGACAAGGCCAATCTGATCCGGACCCTGCACGAGCACATTCGCCTGGTGCGGATCGGCATGGAAAAACCCGTGCACGAAAACCATTTGCATCCACGTCTCGGCGAGGCGGGTCGCGAGCTGCCGGCGCTGCTCGTCGGTCCACCCCTCCAGCGACGCCTGGGCGAGAGACGCGCCCTCCAGGCCTTCCATGACCAAGACGCGCTCCGTCGTGTAGCGCCAGAACACCTTGGGCACCTTCACGTGCGGATCCTCGGCAAAGTTGCGCCGAAAGACATCCGCATTGTGGGCTTCCACGCCGTAATCGAGCTCGCGGCGAATCGTGCGCGAGAACTCGTCCACAAGGCCCACGACGTCGATGAACGCCAGTCGATCGACGCGGTCCTTGATCATCCGTGCCAGATGGTAGAGCAGTTGGATATCGGCATGGATCTGCCGTTCGGCCTCAGGGCGCTGAACCTTGACCACGACGTCATCGCCGCTGGGCAGGCGTGCCCGATGGACCTGACCGATCGATGCTGCGGCGATCGGCTCGGGATCGAATTCTGTAAAGACCTGCTCAAGGGTCAGGCCCAGTTCGCGCTCGACGACCTCGCGAATATTGGCGAAGGGCTCCGGTCGGGCCTGGTCCTGCAAATGGCGCAGTTCCTCCACGATGTCGGCGGGGATGACATCAGGTCGTGTCGAGAGCAGCTGTCCGAACTTGACGAACGTCGGACCGAGCTCGTCGAGCATGTCGCGCAGGCGGCGGCCGCGCGTTCCCGGAACCGCGGGGGAGTCTGCGCTTGCTTTGGCCGCGGATCGTCCGAACACCTGACCGAATCCGTACCGCGCCGCGACGTGGGCGATCTCACGGACGCGGGCAAGGTTTTGGCGGCGTTCAGAGGTCATCGCCAACGAGCGTACCAGGGGTACCCCCTGGCTCCGCCCGCTGTTTGGCCTGGCTACCCGGTCACCACGTAGAAGCTCCCACTGACCGCAAACGGGCCGGGCCCATCAGAGGAGAGGCTCAACGTGAACCCGTCCGGACGGTTGGGGTCACCGTCTTCCTGGAGGACCGACAAACCCGCCGTCGAGCAGTTGAGGATCGCGTCCACGACCAGCACCAGGGTACCGGGGGCGTGGTGTGGACCGTCGCCGATCGCCCACCCCAAAATTGGCCGCTGAAGTGCCGCGCGGAAGCGCACGCGGGTAAATGCCCCATCCCCCGCGGCCACGGCACTGCCGCCGACGGCAAACCGTCCCGAGGTGTTGCGATTGTGGACCGACGCGTCGAGCCGTGGCAAGACCCGTGGGCCGAGCTGACTGGCCGCCGGCGCGGTGCCGGGGGTCGCGACCGGTGCGGCGCCGAGGATCTCACCGACGGTGGCTGCGGTCTGGGGGGCGCCGAATGCGGTTGCGGCGGTCGTCGCGACGGGCGCTGCATGTGGAGCCCCTAAGCCGGACGTATTCGACCACATCTCCGGGGCGGCATTTCCACCGCCAGGACGCGGCGGCTCCTGCGGAAGCTCCGTGCCTGAGGCAGACCACCAATCCTCGAGGCCGGCCGCGCGCGGCTCTGCCGAGTCGCCCCACCACGCGTCGCCGGTGCCGCCCGCGGCGGCAGGTGTTTCGGGGGTCGGCGGTGCCACCGGGGGGCCCGATCCCGGCGTGAACAGTTCCGGGCGCTGCATTCCCGAGAGATCTCCCGGCCGCGAGGACCGGGTCTCGCTCCCGCCGAGCTCGCGGACCGCTTCGGCACTCTCGCTGGGCGCGTGGGATCCGCCAACGCTGTGCGGCAAACCGTTCGGCGCCTGCGCGCCGGGGGAGGTCGACTCGGCAGTCCACCAATCCTCGAACGATCCGACACCCGCGGCCAAGGCGTTCGTGCCGGGACGCTCACGTGTCTGGGGCTGTCCCACGTCGGGCTCCGCGCTGCCGCTGGCCGCGCCGTTCCCCCACCAGTCCTCGCCGTTGCTCGGCGCCTCGGGAGGCCATGCGTCACTTCCATTGACGACTGCGGGGTGGGTCGCATCGAAATCTTGTTGTGCGCCGCCTACGTCCGCCCCAGAGACGGCCCAGAAGCTCGGATCTGCGCTCGGAGACGCGAAGCCACCCGCCGCGGACGAGGCGTCTCCGGCGGTCCGACCCGGTTGTCCGGACGACTGACCGATCCGGTCTTGAGACGGAGCGGTCAGGTCGGACAGCGTGTCCGGAGGCGCGAGACCGGGCCCCGGATACGGTCCGCCCAACACGATCGCCTCAGATCCGATCTCGTGATCGGCCGGAGGCTGGTGCCCGTTGAGCACCCCCTCCTGCGAGAACGGGTCGAGCGGGCCCTCGGCGGCGAGCTCCGCCCAGTGGTGTCCGGACGGGTCCCCCACCCCCGTGCCAACGAGTGGCTCAAGATCGCTGTTCTCCCAGGCATCCAGATCGCCGGGCAAGGGCCATCCGGGACGGGTGATCAACTCCTGCGGTTCCGGGTGAAACTCCTCGTGGACAACCTCGGCCGCCTCCTGTGGGGACACCTCCGCGATCGATTGGTCCTCGGGAGCTGGCGGAACCGGACGCTGGGGATGGCGCATCGCCTCCCAATCGGGCTCGTCGGCGCCGTCGCCGGTGCTCGGACCAAACACCGCATCCTCGACTGATGTCGCCGCGACGGCCGCGTGCGCCTGAGCGACGCTCGCAGGGGGGGCGCCCACTCCTTCGGGCATCGTGAACACACCGGTGGCCTGGACATCCTCGGGGGTCACATCCCGATTCTTGCCCGACCGACGCCCAGCGGAAACAAAGCGCGAAAGACGTTGGTCAAACCCACTATCGGTGTCAGGGTGATGCGCACCCGCACCCGCACCCGCACCGCGGTTGCGGCGCAGCCACATCATCGCCAGCAAGACCATCAGGGCCGCCGGCGCGGCAATCAGTTCCGCGCTCAATGGAGTCATGACCGACTCGTCTTCCACCCGGCACCCCGCAAGAAATCTGAGGCCATACGTCTCACATCTGGGATCTCACCACACATTTGCGCGCCCTGCATCTGGGAAACACTTCCGACGCTCATGATGACGCCTGCGACAGCCAACCGATGTGTCGCCATCTCAGATCTCGACCACGTAATGACCGTGTGCCCGAACCATACCGGGACCATGCGCGGTCGTGATCAGCGTGAAGCCCTGGCGGTCTGCGGTGAACCCGCCCAGGTCTGCCACAACAACGGCGCCGGCGATGACGTTACTCGCCTCATCCATGGTCAGCACGATCGCGCCGGGCGGCGGTACCGCGCTCAGCAGATCGGGAAATGTCACGCCTGTGAAGACCAGATCACCCGCACGATTGGCAAAGCCTTCGACGGTGAATCGCCCATACACAGTTTGGACACCCGGGTTTTCCGCCAGACCGGTGGCTGCGACCTCCGCCAGCCCCCAGTTCGCCGGCGTTCGCAGCGGTCCGCCGAACCCCGTTCGCTGATCGAGCGCCAGGTCGTCCTCGGCCGCGGAGTTCTCGGGCTGGGCCTCGAGCTGGATGCGCTGAAGCCCACCGCCCATGACAAGGTCGGCATGGGGAAACATCGGGGAGTCAGCGGGAGCATCTTCCAAGGACACGTCGCCGTCGCTTGCACCCAGCGCGGATTCCGCGTCGGGTTCCGCCTGCTCGGCCACCAGAATATCAGCGAAGCCGCCTCCGGTGTCCCGGGTCGCCGTCAGCTCTGCTGCGGCGGTGGGCGCATTGACCCCGTGCGGCGCAGTTCGCGGAGCAGTGAGCTCAACGTCATCGATCTCCCACCACGCCGTCCATGGCTGGTCGGGCAGCAGCGAGCGCCCTGGTGGGCGTACGGGGGGTGTCATGCGGGCGTAATGAGCCATCGTATCCCGGCCTTCTCGTTTCCCGTCGGTCCGGTGTTGCGGGTGCAACACGCTTCGGGTCACGTATCGGCAAGCAGGGGTCGGCGCTTTACATCCGCGGATTCGGGGTGCGCGGATCGTTCGGGCAGCCTTCGGTGCGCGGCGGCGCGTTAGCTCGGAGGCTGGTCCGCGGTGTCGCCGTCCTCGAGCGAGCGCGCGCGCTCGAGCAGGCGCAACCGATGTTCGAGCTCGGCCAGGTGCACCCGTAGGTCGTCCACCTCCGCGCGCGTTACGACCCCGGCATCCGCAAGCGCACCCCGGAGAGTGTCCTCGATGTGACCGAGCAGGCCGCCCGGACTGGGGCGTCCAGGCTCGACGACGCGCGCAATCAGACGCTCCATGAGCTCGCGCCCATCGTCGGTCGACACCCGACCCTGCGCGACGAGTTCGCCGACGATCTGTTCCACACGCTCGCGTGTCAGTGACGCGGCGCCAACCGAGAGCAGGATCGCCTGTTCCAGAGCATCCCGGAGCGACAGAGGGGTCATCCGCGCCGCCTGCGCTGTTGTGCGCGATGGTGACGTCGCTCACGCGGTGACCGCGCCGCGCCGTCCTCTGCGGGCGCAGGTGGCTCGGCCGGCTCATCTGCGCCAGCCTGAGCTGTGGGCTCTGTCTGGAGGTCGGCCACCGGGGGGGCAGGCGGGGCATCGAGCAATTCCGCTTCGACGGATTCGACAACCGAAACATGTTCGGGCTCCGGCTCCTCGTGCAGCTCCGCCAGTTCCCCGGATGACCCCTGCACGAACTCCGGTTCTCCTGCCGACGCGGGCAAGCCCAAGACGCCCCGCTCAGCGCGCTCGAGCACCGCGACATCGACAACGTCAGCGTCACGGTCGACGAGCTCGCGACGCTTGGTGGCTTTCGCGTGACGCTTGCGCTGGTCGGGTTGGTGCTCCTTCCAAAACGACGCGAGGGGCGCGGAGATCACGATCGAGGAGACACCGCCCGACAGAATTCCGACCAAGAGCGCAAACGAGAAGTCGCTGAGGGTCGGACCGCCGAACAGAAACAGACACAACACCGGGATCAGTGTCGTCAGCGATGTGATGACCGAACGCGTGATGGTCTCGTTAATCGAGCGGTTGACCACCTCGCGGTAGCGCACGCCCCTCATCAGGGGGGCGTTCTCCCTGATGCGGTCGAACACGATGACCACGTCGTAGAGCGAATAACCGAGGATTGTCAGCAACGCGGCGACGGTGTCGCTGGTGACCGTGCGCCCGGTGACCGCATAGACGCCGATGCACAGGGCCACATCGTGGATGACCGACAGCATCGCGGGCAGTGCCAGACGGTACTCAAACCGGATAATCAGGTAGATCAACACCACGATGAAGCTCAGGATGATCGCGTAGATCGCGTCCTGGATCACCTCTCGGCCGAATGTCGGCCCGACCTCGTCGAGGTTGTACGTGGCGGGGTTGATCCCGTAGGTGGATTCCAGCGCCTCGCGCAGCTTGGCCTGTTGGGTCGGATCCAGAGCCGTCGTCTCGATCTGGATGCCGTCAACGGTCTTGCCGCGGACGGTCTGGGTGGTGGTCTGCACCGTCGCGTCTTTGTAGCCCGCATTACTGACGGTTGCGCGGACGCTCTCGACCGAGGCGGGGCGCTCCAGGCTCGCGCTGATGCGCGTGCCGCTGGTGAAGTCCAGGCCAAGATTCAGGCCGAAGATACTCAGCCAAATCAGTCCAATCCCCACGGGAATCGTCGAAATCGCAACCCACCAGCGCCAGTGACCGACCCAGTCGAACTTGAACACACGCCCCTGCTTGAGCCCCATGAACTTGTCTTCACGGATGAACTTGGTCTCCAGCAGAACCCCAAAGATCGCACGGGTCGCCACGACCGCCGTAAACATGGAGATCAGGACGCCGACGCCGAGGGTAAATGCAAAACCCTTGGGTCCGGCGGTCGAGAACATGAAGACGAGAATCGCCGTCGCGAGCGTCACGACGTTGGCGTCGATGATCGCCGCGATGCCCTTCCGGTACCCCGCGGACATTGCGGAGTAGGCGCTCTTGCCCGACCGCGCCTCCTCACGGACCCGTTCGAAGATGACCACGTTGGCGTCCGCAGAGATACCGATCGTCAAGATGACACCCGCAATTCCGGGCAGGGTGAGCGTGATCGGCCACAGCACGATCACCGCGTAGAACAGCAGCGCATAGACCAACAGGCCGAGTACCGCGACGACGCCCAGGACGCGGTAATAGAGCAGCAGGCAGATCAAGACCAGAGCGAGTCCGATCCCCCCGGCCACGAGCCCGTCGTGCAGCGACTGGGCACCGAGCGTGGCGGACACCTGGCTCTCGCTGATCACCTCAAGGCGGATCGGGATGGCGCCGGAGTTGATTTGGTCGGCAAGCGTCTGCGCCTGGGACTGCGAGAAGTTGCCCTGGATCTCTGCCCCACTGCTGGCGTCGATCCCCAACGGGTACTGGGTGTAGTCGATGGTCGGATTCGTGATCATCTGGCCATCGAGGACAATTGCGAAGCTCTGATTCTGGCCAAGAATCTTGCCGCGCTCGGCCAAGGTGCGGGTGACATCTTGGAACTTGGTGCCACCGGCTCCCGTGAACTGCATTGTCACGACCGGCTGGCCGCTCGCGCCATTGCCAAAGTTCGCCAGCACCGCCGCCGAACTGATGTCCGAACCCGTGAGCGCAGGCCGATCCTGGAAAATCAAATAACTGGTCTCGGTGACATTCGCGCGCGCTGCGAGCGCCTGCTGCTGGCTGACGATCGTCAGACCCTTCGGAACCGACTCGACCTGCTGGTCGGCCCACGAGAGCCCGTTGCCCTCGACGGTGTCCCGCAGCGCGGCGATCGCCTGCGCGTGGTCCTCGCCGGTAGTGATCGGCTCCGGCCCGGCCGTGAGGGCGTGCGTGGTGCGATCGAACGCGTAGAGCGTCTCGGCGCCCTGGGTGGCATCGTCGACGTGCGTCTTCTGCGCGAGCAGCACTGCGTCGTAGAGCGTCAGCGACGCATTCCCGGAGACCAGGTTGTTCTCATAGTCGTAGAACGCCAGCTGCGCAGGTTTGATCAGGTTCGTGACGACCTGGTTGGCATTCTTGACGCCCGGCAGCTGGACGGAGATTTGATTCCCGCCCTGAGTTTGGATCGAAGGTGACGCGACGCCGAACGCGTTGACCCGGTTGTTGATGATGTCGACCGACCGCTGAATGGATGCGGCATTGACCTGCGAGTCGGCGGTCGGATGGCCCTCCAGGATGACCTGGACGCCGCCACGCAGGTCGAGTCCGAGCACGACGGGGTTAAGCACGATCGCCACCAGGGACGCGAGCGTGAGTCCAACGACAACCAGCAGCAGTAGTACGGAGCGCCGCCGCCTGCTCATGCGTTACTCGTCAGCGTCAGTGGAGGCAGCGTCTGCCGATTCCGCGTCAGCGGCATCGGCGGCCGCGGGGAGAATGCGCGCGATCGACGTCTTGGACACACGCACCTCGGTGTCCTCGGCGACCTCGAGCAGGACGGTGTCCCCATCTTCGATCTCGGTGACCGTCCCGTAGATGCCGCCGGTGGTCACGACCTCAGCGCCGGGGCTGAGTTTCGTGCGGAGGTCTTGCTGGGAGCGCCGGAGCCTGCGCTGGGGCAGCACCCAGAACAGGTAAATCGCCCCGCCGAAGATCAAGATGTACACGATAATGAGCGATGAGCCACTCAAAGGGTGGGCCCTCTCCGACGGGGAAATATGACCGGCGGACGATAGCAGAGCCGATTTTCGACCTTGTATCACCGCTGTGAAGCATCTTAGGGGGCGCCGAACCCGGAGGCCAACGGCCGGGATGCGACGGCGCTCCGGCGCTCGTGGGCGATTCGGCGGCCCCATGGGGTTCCCGCGACATGCCCTGCTAGGTTGCCGCAGATATGCAGGAGCGCATCCGACGCCACGGATCGCGAATCTGGCGCGCGCAGTGGCCGTTCTACTGCGAGATCGTGCTGTTCGCCGTCCTGGATCTCACCTACGAGTTCATACGGACGCTGATTGCGCCGGACGCGTCCAAGGTGGCCACCGCCAAGGACCATGCCAACTCGATCATGAGCGCCGAGCATGCGGTCGGCCTGCAGATGGAAGCCTGGAGCCAGCGCGTCACCGATGCGATCATCGGAGGCCGGTTCATCACCACCTGGTACTACACCCTGGCGTACACGCCGCTGTTCATCACCTTCTTCCTGGCGATCTGGTTTTGGCGGCGCTCCAACTACGCCTTTATCCGCAATTGGTTCTGGACCACGCACGCGATCGCCCTTGTGATCTACTGGGCATACCCGCTCGCGCCGCCCCGTCTGGCCCAGGCAAACGTGGTCGATACGACCAAACAGGCGCTGACGCTGGGTGGCGCGCTGGATTGGTTCCAGCATCTGCGCAACGACTACGCCGCGATGCCGTCGCTGCACGTCGGCCAGTCCTTTTTGTACGCGCTCGTGCTGGTCTGGTTATGTGCGTCGTGGAGCCGCTGGCGTCATCTGTGGTGGATCCTGCCGATCTGGATGGCCTGGGTGACCATGTCGACCGCAAACCACTTTCTGTTTGACGGCTTTGGGGGCGTGCTCACTGTGCTCGGGGCCCTGGGGGTCATGCAGATCGTCTGCGCGCCGGACATCCCGCGCCCCTGGCAGGGGGCACATCGCGTCCGGCGAACAGATACCCTCGATTCCATTCAGCCCCCCGTGGGAGGAAGCGCATGATCCGACCGCTGCGCATCGCAATGGTGACCGAGTACGCATACCCCGTACTCGGCGGCATCTCTGAACATGTTCACTTTCTGTCACGAGAGTTGGCCCACCTCGGCCATGACGTGACCGTCGTGACCTCGAACACCCCTCGGGGCCTGCGCGCGCAGGCGGTCCAGGTCGACGCCGAGAACCGTGTTGTCAACGGCTATCGGACGGTGCGGATCGGCCACTCGATACCGGTCGTCTCCAACGGATCGATCGCGCGCGTGTCCATCGGGCGGGCGCTCAAGCGGCGCTTGGCGCGCGTGCAAGCCCCCATGGATGTCGTTCACGCCCAGGGGCTCGCGGGGCCGTTCCTGCCGCTGTGGTCACTGCGAGCCTCCAAAGCTCCGTGCACCGTGGGCACGTTCCACACCTATTTCGACGGTGGCCACATCGCGTACCGCTTTCTGCGCCCGTATCTCGCCACCGCGCTCGGGAACGCCGACCGCAAGATCGCGGTCTCCGAGGCATGCGTGGTGTCCTCGGGGCAGTACTTCCCGAATGAACACTTTGACATCGTCCCGAATGGCATCGACACCGACTTTTTTCGCCCCCTCGAGAGCGTTGAGGATCGTCAGCCCGGCCCGCCGCGGATCTTGTTCGTCGGCCGCTTTGACCCACGCAATGGCCTCGGGACGCTCTTGGATGCGGCACGCATCCTGCAGGACCAGGGCTTCGAATTCGAAGTACAGGTCGTCGGCGATGGTCCCGCACGACCCCTCTATGAGCGCCATGCCAAGCGCATCGGAATCTGGGACCGCATTCGCTGGCTGGGCCTCCTCAACGAGGAGCGCCCCGAGCTCTACCGCCAGGCAACCGTCCTGGCTGCCCCATGCACACTCGCCTCGTTCGGCGTGGTGCTGCTGGAGGCATTTGCGAGCGGCATTCCCCTCGTGTGTGCCGACAACATCGGATTTCGGCAGGTCATCCGGGACGGCGCACCCGGGGAGTTTGTGCCCGGCGATGATCCCGAGGCGCTTGCGGCGGGGCTACGCAAGGTGCTTACCGATCCCGCGCTTCGCGAGGCGTGGGGACGTCGCGGGCGCATCGTCGCCGAAGAGCGGTACGCGTGGCCCATCGTGGCGCGACGCATTCAAGACATCTACGTCGAGGTCCTCGAGAGCAAAGGCATCACGCTTTCGGCGAGTTCACCCACCGTGGGCTAGCCCGGCCGATCGCCGACCTGGTTGGCCCACGATCTCGGCATGCTTGATGTATGCCCAACGACCCGTCGTCGCCTGCGGCAAACAGCTAGCGTGACGGGGCTATCGATTCGAACTGCAGGGGGATGCGTTGGACGAATGGTCTCTGGCGGAATGGTTGCTCCGCTCACTCACGCAGCAGACCGGTGTGTCGCCCGGAGGCGACCTGCTCACCCGGCTCGATAACACACCGCCGCTCGTCCTGCGCAACCTGAATGCGCTCGACGACGACATCGTGCGTCTGGCCGCGGGCACGCCGCTGGATGTGGCTCCCGTGCTCGCCGATCTCCTGGATGACGCATGCGGGGACGACGACCGCCTTGATCTCGAGAAGGCGTTCGAGCTGCTTCGCGCCGAGGCCGACTCAGAGGAGCCGGATGACTCCGAAGATGATGGCGATGCCGATGATGACGAGATCGCGCCGCTCTATGACATTGCGCACGAGGCACTCGGGCTGCCGACGGACTGCGCCGCGTGTCGGGCTGCTGTGCACCAGGACGACGACGACCACGAGCACGAGCACGAGCACGAGCACGA